>Ga0257121_1000479_pt1 | contig 33757 bp, 34 predicted proteins | sample SI106_100metaG_FD_190180 | JGI IMG/M metagenome (GOLD analysis project Ga0257121, IMG submission 190180) | Marine microbial communities from Saanich Inlet, British Columbia, Canada - SI106_100 | ecosystem: Environmental > Aquatic > Marine > Inlet | place: Canada: British Columbia | collected...
AACTAACTTTTTACGTAATTCATTATTTGGCGCATGAAGTGATATCGCAAGTCCAATCTGAAGGTTCTCATTAGCTAATTTTTCAATTCCTTCTTTGATCCCAATTGTTGAAATTGTAATATGTCGTTGCCCCATCCCGAACCCTCTTGGATCTGTTAAAATTTTTACGGCTCTAATCATTTCATCATAATTTGCCATTGGTTCACCCATTCCCATAAAGACTAAATTTGTAATGTGTTCTTTTTTTTGCTCTACAATTTCTTCAAAATGAACTACTTGTGCTACAATATGTTCTGCCTTTAGATTTGTCTCAAAACCCATCTGCCCTGTTGCACAAAATGTACATCCCATTGCACATCCAATTTGAGTTGAAACACATACTGTTGATCTTGGAAGTCCTCCCTCTTTCTCAGATTCATATTGCATGAGAACCGTCTCAACCGATTTATCGTTAGTGAGATTAAGTAATAGTTTCGTAGTATCTCCGTCTTCACTTGTAACTCTGTGAATTTCTTTTGCTGAACCTATTGTATATCCTTCATCGACCAATTTGGCAATCATTGCTTTTGGGAGCTGTTTAATGTCTGCGATATTTTTAGGAAATTTGAAATAAAGTGGCATTAGAATTTGGTCAGCTCTGTATCTTTGATAACCCATATCAATTACTAATTTCTCCATCTCTTCTGGAAGCAACCTGTATAGATCAGTCATATCATATGTTAAATCTCCAATTGATATTATAATCTAACTTCTAATACTATGAAATAATTGTGAAATTTTTTATAATCATCTAAATCAAAACTGATCATATGATTACAGTTGATTGTCATGAAGTTGAATCCATTCAAAATGAATTACTAATCTATGTGGCTGATGATGTGGCAGCCATTCCTAATATCAAATATCATGAATTCATTTTATCTCCTATAGAAGAAGAAGGTGTCATTGATACAAACGAGGTGGTTACATCAATTAAACGATTTTTGGATTCAATTGGCGAACAACGTAACTTTGCTGTAATTTCTCGTGGTGATATAATATCTATAGAATCTATCACCGGTAAAACAATTGAACGTGATGCAAAGTCTTCAGAAGGTCTATTTTCATGTCCTCATTGTGGACATGTTACTCCATATGAGACAATTCATAATACGCATATGAAAATTCATTATTTCTAAACTAAGAAAGCCAATGGAGAGATTTGAACTCTCGACCTATTGATTACAAATCAATTGCTCTAACCAGGCTGAGCTACATTGGCACTGTATTTTTTATAAAATTGCTGTTTTAAAATGTTGGGGACTCTTCTAGAAAATCTTAACTAATGATTATCTTATCTGAAATCTATGTTAAAAGATCTCCTTTCTGATATTGTTAAGGTTGATGATGTGTTGATGATAGTCAAAAGTAATGGTGCTACAATTGAAATGAGAAGTAACTCTCTTTCAATACGACAAAAGGAAAAATGGATTACTATTGGAGAAAATGATGGACCCTGTCATATGCATGTTAATAATGAATTGATAAATAATGCTGAATTTGTAATTGAGAAAAAACTTGAAAGAACTAGTTTTAGTGTGAGATTTTTTGATGGAAATAATGACCGTGTTCTTGGATGTTTCTTTACAAAAATGTATGATGAGTCTAAAATGATAAAATCTGAACGGAAAAAACTCTATGATGATCTACAAGCAAAATATGGGCAGAAAATCCAGTTCCACTTTTAAGATCTTTCTATTAATTTACTCAACTAGTTTGGTTTGAACTATAACAATACTCATAATTTAATAACTTCTAAACTCTGGTTTGATTATTGAAATTAAAATATATTCAACCAAAGAAACTCAAAATTCTCATTGCGACATTCACTATGGTGGGTATTTGGGGAATTGCATTTGGATTAGTTATGGGTGGGCAAAAGGCATCAATGAATTATTTTATGATTGTTGTTTTAGGTGTAGTTAATCTATTCTTGGGTGCATTCATGACTTATCTTTATCTGACACAAGTTCGAAATATTGATCCAAGAAAAGATTCAAAGTACAAACGAAAGAAATAACATTCCCACAACCAAGATATTTGTTGCAAAATGCATTGCGTAAGAATGCTTTATTCCTTTTTTATCATAAATATACTTGAACACAAAACCAATTGGTATCAAAACTAATGCCATGTGTATCTTTATGCCCATTCCAATGTGAATTAATGCCCACACTAAGACCATTTTTTTTGATTTTCTAAAGTAAAATTCTTCAAAATAATTGATATGTAAAAACATGTACAGTAGTAATGGAACAAATGGAATTATGCCGAGCATTCCTTGATCTGCAAATGGTCCAAATGCTATATTGTATCCTAGCCAACTCCAGTTTAGTATTGGTATCTGATCAACATATTCGAACACAAACAAAACGTATACTGATAAGATTCCAAAAGCTATTGGTGCATATTTGATTGAACTAATTCCTGCTTTTAGATCTAAAACTCGTTTCTTCGTATCTTTGATTAAAAGAAGACTGGCTCCTACTGTTAGTACATAATATCCAATAAGAAATGCATCTGAATCAAGAAATGAAATATCCAATGTAATCAAAGTGCACACTTTCATAAATAACCTATTCTAATAGAATTCATGACTCTTCAAAAAGGCGATAAGGCTGAAAATTTTGAATTATTGACACATAATGGAAATTCTATTACATTAAGTTCGTACAAAAACTCAAAAAATGTCGTGTTATGTTTTTATCCAAAAAACCATCTTTTTGCATGTCCCTCAAAAAAAGTCTTTGAGATGGCAAAAAGTGTAATTTCAGTTTATTCTGATATTATTGCAACTGAAACTGTCGTGTTTGCTGTATCTGTAGATTCTGTAGATTCCCAGTCTGATTTTGTCAAAGAATATGAAATTCCATATGTACATCTAAGTGATCCAAAGAAAATTGCTTGTAAGAAATATGCTGGAACAAGCATTACAGGTCTTGCTAAACGAAGTACATTTGTAATTGATAAAAATGGAATAATCCATGATGTAATGCGAGAGATTAATGTTGCATCTCATGGACAAGAAATTCTTGATTCTTTAAACAAAATCAAAGTATAAATCATCAATAAAATTATTCGAAGAATGATTGATTTAGTTGCTAAGGAGTTGTTTCTTACGCGAGGAATTGGTGTTCATGAAGATAAACTCACAAGTTTTGAATATGCATTACGTGATGCTGGGATTTCTGGAACAAACATTGTTTTGATTTCTAGCATCTTTCCTCCAAAAGCAAAACTTGTTCCTAAAAAGGAGGGTTTGAAGAAGATTAAACCTGGACAAATTCTCTTTACAATTTATTCCCGAAATCAAACAAATGAACCTCATCGAATGATTTCTGCATCTGTTGGTTTGGCATTGCCAAAAGATCGTAGCAGATATGGATACTTGTCTGAATATGATGCATTTGGACAAAATGAAAAACAAGCAGGTGATTATGCAGAAGACATTGCAGCACAAATGCTTGCATCCTCACTTGGAATACCTTTTGATATTGATAAGAGCTGGGATGAAAAAAGACAACAGTGGTCAATTTCCGGAAAAATTTACAAATCTCAAAACATCACAATGACTGCTAAAGGTGACAAATCTGGAAAATGGACTACCGTATTTTCTGCAGCGTGTTTAATTCTCTAGTGCTTTGGTTTGTACCCTTTTAGATAAAATATTACGGCGCCGATACCTATCACAATTATAATTCCAAGTAGTGCATATTGTGATTCATCTTCTATAGAGTCATTTTTACCAAAATCTTCTATTGACTGGTATTCTTTAGTTTCTTCTTGTGGTATATCTTCTACTGAGTAAAAAGATAATTCCGATTTTCCATCCCATGGACCAATTTCCATTCTTAATTCATCTTCTTGGATTACTTTATTCTGACCAAATAGAAACTTTGCATCAATTGTTTTTCCTGCAGGCGAACTAAAGAACCATCCTTTTTTTGAAATATTTTCTAATGTAGTTAAATCAGTTATTGCATGAGTTGCTATTGCATCAATTTTTGATAATTCATTTGGAATAATTACTAACTGTATGACTGAATTTAGTGGAACATTTCTCCCATCAAATACATTTGAACGTGAAATTTCATCCACTCCAAAATCTTCTAGTATGTTGATCTTTGAAATATCATTTGCAATATTTTTTATTTCTTTTGTCACTTTAAACATAAATAAATTCGAATCGCCTGTTTTTATAATGCTGATAGAAATTATAGATTCATCATCTTTTGTTAATTTTTTTGAAATATTGTAGAATCCTTCTCCATCTCTAATTTCTTTGGATAACATCGTTCCGGATAATCCTGTAAATAAGAAATCTGTAGATTGTTTTGGCATTGTATATGTAGCTGAAACTGCACCTCTTCCTGAAATTACTCCAGATGTTTCTAGTAACAAATTTGCATCATCTACTGTATGAATGAACGTGGAATGAAATTCACTCTCTACACCTAATGTCCTATTCAAGTCGTCAATTATCTCATTTCCCATTTCTCTTGCAGAATCTTGTACCATTCTGATTCCGCCATCACCTTTCAATTGTTGATAATCAAAATTAATCATTATACATTGTTCTTCACTCGTTACACCTATCACACATTCTCCTGCATTTGTAAACACAACGGCTCTAATCTTATCATTATCGTTGATTTTTTGGATTAATTCATCTGTAAATTTAATTTCCTGATTATCTGTAGTTTCTATTCCTACTGACATTACTACTGAATTTGAATATTGTTGATCATAAATTACAAGTGCACTTTCTTGAAATGTTGCTTTCTCAAACATCTGTCCACTTGCAAATGGAATTATGAGTATTATGCCAAAAATAGCTCCAAACAATAGTAATTTTCTTTGCATGCAACATGAAACTTGTATTATTTTATTTAGTTTACGGCTTCATGTTATAACGTTTAAATCACTAATCTATTTTTGCATAATTGACATCGAATTCAAACCGTTGGGGAACACGCTGGCAGTCCGATGGCTCGGGCTGCCAGCCCCACATTTTAATTATTTATAATATCTCTAGATCAGGTCCTTTTTTGACATAATGAAATTCACTCTACAGAATTTTAATTAATTATAATTTGGCTAGATCGTCTACTTGTTTTTTGATATAATCAAATCCACTCTGCCAGAATTTTGATTTAGAAATATCAAGTCCATGGTCTTTTAGTAATTTTTCTGGTTTCTGTGAACCGCCTGCAGATAAAATATCTGTATATGTTGATACAAAATCATCGCCTTCATTTTTGTAGGTTTGGAATAATGACACAGCAAGCAAATTTCCAAATGAATAAGAATAACAGTAAAATGGTGAATGGTAAAAATGAGGAATACAACTCCACTCTATTCCAAAATCATCTGAAATATCTACTGAATTTCCAAATTGTTCTTTTAGATTTTTTCTGTAAATATTTGATATATCGTCTACTGTTATGGAGTTTGCAATTTGGTTATGGGCTTCAATTTCAAATAGCGTAAAAAATGATTGTCTTCCAATTGTTGCATAGAAATCATCAATCTTATCTGAAAGCATACTGGCTTTTTCACCATCTGAGATTTGATTTGAAATATTATCATAGAGTAATAATTCTGAATATGTGGATGCAGTTTCTGCAAGAGGTAATGGTGCATCTGATACTAGAATTGATTTTTCAGATGCTGCAACACTATGAACTGCATGACCGATTTCATGTGCTAATGTGAACACATCTCTTGATTTTCCTGTATAATTAATTAGAACAAATGGTGTAATGTATGGAAGTGGTGTGCTGCAAAACGCACCATCTCTTTTTCCATGTCTTAATGAATAGTCTATATGATTTTCATTAAAAACACGTGAAGCATATTCTGCAATTTTTGGACTAAACCTGTTGAGAGAATCCAGAACAAGTTTCGTTCCTTGATCAAATGTATAATTTTTCTCAGCAGCACTCTTTTTTGAAGGTGCATACAGATCATATCTCTTGAGTTTTTTTACTCCCACACGTTTTGCTTTTTGTTGAAAATATTTTTGAAATACAGGTGCATTTTTTTTACACACTTCTAACATAACGTCTATTGTTTTATCATCTACATCATTTGAAATATTTTGAATTGAAATTGGATTCTTAAATCCTCTCATATCAATTCCTTCATTTTTCCAATTTAGTACAATATTTTGGTAAATTTGACCGATTACGCCTTTGTTATCTTGGTATTTTGTTAATAGTGATTTGTAAGCTGCTTCTCTAATTCTTGGATTTTTATTTCTAACAAGTGTTGTAAGCTGCTCTCTCCCCATTATCTTTTTTTTACCATTAACATTCACAGTATAGGTAAATGCATTTGTTATTTTATCATAAATTTTCACTAATGCAGAAATTCCTGTAACATCTAGAGTATTGATAATTTTTTCTTCAGGCTCTGTTAATGCATATCTTGCAACTAGTCTCTTATATCGTAAATAATCTGAAAGTTCTCCTGCATCTTTGATCAATCTCTTTGCATTTTTATCATCTACTTGCTTTTTCCACCATAAATCAAAAAATAACATTTTATTTTCTATGGTGGAGCCAAATTGAGAAATTCTATTCAATAGTGCTGTCGCCTCATCTGATTGGGTATCTTCTGAAAATTTTAGCCCAGCGTATCCTCCAACTTTGCTCGCTTTTTCTGTTATATCTTCAATTTCATGTAGTAAATTTAAAAATTTTCTGGATGAAATATTTGGTTTTAATTGAGATTTGTTTTTTGCAAATTTTTCAGACTGTCTTTGTATCTCTTTAATTTTTTTATCAAATGTCTGTCTAGTTGGATTCTTAACTAAATCATCAAGATCCCATATGCCTTTTTTGTAATTTTGCACAGTTTAATTCAAAATGAACTGTTTCTATATCTTTTGAAATTAATTTAACGTCTAAATAATCCGAATTCAAAAATAATCTTGGATCCGTCGTCTAGCCTGGTTTGGATGCTGCACTCACACTGCAGAGGTCGCGAGTTCAAGTCTCGCCGGATCCATTTACATTATATTTTCGAACAATACACAAAAACCAATGAAAACAGGCTTATTCATAATAATTGTACTAGTTTCAGGATGTTTTGCAGGTTTAATCCATGGCGGAATTAATCTTGCAATAGTAGAACCATATCTTGATCAGGCAATTGGAATTGAAAATCAAACTCTCTTTGCAACAGGTGAAGAAGAAGACACTTCTGCATTTTGGGTAGAATACAATTCGTATCGTGTTTGGCAAAAGGGTGGTCAAATATTAGCAGGCGCAATACTTGGTACCTCAATTGCATCATTGGTTGGAATTGTATTTCTCTTTACAAGAAAAGTATTGCCTGAAGGAAATAATATCAAAAAAACGCTTGTTTTATCTGGATTGATGTGGTTTACAATATTTGTAATTCCTTTCTTGAAGTATCCTGCAAATCCTCCCACTGTCGGAGAAACTGAAACTGTCGTATTACGTTCAATTCTTTTCTTATCGTTCATAACAATTTCAGGATTGGGTGCTGTTGCATTTTATCAAGTTTATAAAAAATTACAAAATAAGAAAATTCTTGCATTTGCAGGATATGCGGTATTCATCAGCTTTATATTTTTCTTAATGCCTGAAAATCCTGATGAGATAACTGCCCCTATGGAACTAGTTGATGGATTTAGAGGTGCATCATTTGTAGCAGTAACCGTTTACTGGCTAACATTAGGTTTGATTCTTGGTGGATTCATTGAAAAACTTCAAGAACGACTTAAGCTGAAGAGTTAGTATGACAAACGATCTAAAAACTCCTGGTTTTTCAATAATTATTTTATTTGGAAGTATAATGACTCTTGGATTTTTTGTTGTATTTTTTGCATTACTCCTAAAAAAACGAATTAAGCTTGAATCTAAAACATTTACTATTGTTGTTTTTGATGTCTATGGAAATCGTGCTCAATTAAGTGGAATTAGAACAAATTTTAAAAATCATGATGTTGCCTTATCTTTTTCCAAATTTTATAAAAAGGAATTTCCTCTTTACACATTTGATGTAATGTCTGTAAATGATGCCAAAAAACAAATAATTCTAAAATAATTTTATACAGGATATCCATAAATTATCTAAAATCATATCAAAAGTAATGAAAGCGATATGGAATGATAAAGTAATTGCAGAAAGTGATGATACTGTTGTGGTTGAAGGAACTCACTATTTCCCGCAAAATTCTATAAAAAATGAATTTTTCAGTAAAACTGAGACTAGCACCTCCTGCCCATGGAAAGGAATGGCAAGCTACTATTCTGTTACTGTAAACGGAAAAACAAATATTGATTGCGCATGGTATTATCCTGTTCCAAGTAAAGAGGCTGAAAAAATTAAAGGCATGATTGCTTTTTGGAATGGCGTTCAAGTAATCTAAATAGTAGTTTGTAATACGTTTCTTATGGTAGGTCCACAAGATGGCGGTTTTGGCTTTGATCAGTCAAAAAAATACACTAAGGTGGATAATCTAGAAAAAATATGTGTTCAATGTCAGGCGGGTCAACACAAAAAATGTCTTTTCAAATCTAAAGAACAACCTAGTTGTGATTGTGAACACTGTTTGATTTATGGATAGAATTAGTTCTAGCTTAGAAAAATAACCTTTAATCATAACTAGTTCTATAAAATTAAAATGGAAAAAACTCCTAATGAATCAAAAGCTGAAGTAATTATTCGAATGTTTCCTTCAGATGCAAACCCTGCAGGAAATGTATTTGGTGGTGCAATTTTAAAACATATAGACATGGTTGCAGGAATTGTTGCGCAGCGTTATAGTCAGTCAAATGCTGTAACTGTAAGTATGGATAAGATCAGTTTCTTAAAACCTGTATTTGTTGGAAATGTTCTATTTGTAAACGCACGTGTAAACTATGTTCAAAAATCATCTATGGAGATTGAAGTAAATGTTGAAGCTGAAGATATTGCAAAAGGAACACGTGTTCACACCGGAAATGCATATGTGACATTTGTAGCATTAGATAATAATGGTAAACCTACTCCGGTTCCCACGCTATGTATTGATAATCCAGAGGATCAAAAGCGTTTTGATGAAGGTAAACTTCGAATGGAACACAGAATAAAAGAACGAAAAAAGTAACTCATACTTTAAGTAATTTAATCTAGAAATTTTAGATATGTCTAATCTTTTCTATCGGTATAGGAAAACTTTTGGTCCTGGAATACTTTTTGCTTGTACTGCAATCGGCGTATCACATCTTGTACAATCAACACGTGCAGGTGCTGAATTTGGTTTTGTTATTTTAGGATTTGTTATCTTAGCAAATGTCATGAAATATCCATTTTTTGAACATGGATCACGATATGCCAATGTCACAGGTACGAGTATTATTGATGGATATGAAAAATTAGGAAGGAAATTCCTTTTTTTATATTTGGGGATAACTTTAGGTTCAATGTTTTTTGTCACCGCAGCTGTGGGATTTGTAACTGCTGGATTTTTTGAAAATTTATTCCAACTTGAGTCTTTAGGAATGTGGACGATGGTTATTTTATTTGCAGTTTGTGGATTAATTTTATGCGTTGGAAAATTTGGAACGTTAGATGGAATAATCAAAATAATTGGATTTGTATTGATTATTTCTACCGTTACTGCATTTGTTTTGGCATTTGTTAATGGGCCTGTTGAAAAATCAGAAAATTTTTTGCCACGTGAATTATGGGATGATTCAGGAATATTTTTCTTAATTGCATTAATGGGATGGATGCCTACTGCCATAGATCTTTCTAGCTGGAATAGTTTGTGGACTATTGCGCGTATCAAGCAAACAGGGTATCGTCCAAAATTAAAAGAAACTCTTACTGAATTTCGAATTGGTTATTTTATAACCTCGTTATTGGCTATTTTCTTTCTTGGATTGGGAACGTTAGTTTTCTTTGGTTCTGGTGATTCTCTGCCCAACAATAATTCATTATTTGCACATAAAATAGTCACAATGTTTGCTGACACGATTGGTCAGTGGAGCTATATCATAATTGCTGCATCTGCATTTAGTGTGATGTTTGGAACAATTCTTGCAGTTTTTGATGGTTATTCACGTTCATTTCAAAAAATAATTCAATTATTACGAAACAATGAATCTGATGATTCAAGGAAATCATATGTTGGCATAGTTTGCATACTTGCAATTGGTTCAATTTTGATTATAATGCAATTTGGAGATAAATTAAAAGAGTTAGTCGACTTTGCAACAACCTTGTCTTTTTTGGTTGCGCCAATAATTGCAATACTAAATCATAAATTAGTAATAGGCAAATTTCTACCTAAAAATTCACAACCTTCTATATGGATAAAAGGACTCAGTATGTCTGGTATTGTATTTTTAACAGGATTTGCATTATTTTTCATCTATACGAAATTTTTCTAGAAAATCACACAACTTATAGATATTCTAAGAGATGAGTGAATTATTATGGTAAAAAGTAATTATGAGATTTTAGGTGTGCCTGAAAATGCATCACGAAATGAAATTCGTACTGCATTTAGAAATCTTGCATTAACACATCATGCCGATAGAGGAGGTCAAGATGAAGAATTCATTATAATCAAACAAGCGTTTGAAGATCTTAAATCCGGAAAAAAATTTCCTGACTCTCTTGATGAAAAAAAGCGTAGGTCAAAATTCTTTTGGGGAACTGATGAAGAAGAACGTCTTCGCCAAAATACATTATTGTCTAATGATGTTGCAAGAGAAATTAAAGTTGCACAAGAATGGATTGATGCATTAACAAGAACTGATGCTACTGGGATTAGATTATTTGGCTCAAATGAATTAGGACAAGTAGAAATTGAGCGAAAACCTACAGGTGCTTTATCGCTTAAGGGAAAATTCTGGGCTGGAAAAATTTCATACCCGAACCATGTATTCATGTGGGGTAGCATGACTAGTCCTTATTTTTTAGATGGTGATGATTCGAAAACGGTAATACATCTAACACAAGGAACATTCAAACTAATGGAGCCGTTAGAAAATGGTTACAATATAGAAAATGGTGCACACATTATTGTAGATAATGGAGATATTGTTTGTGGTAATGTTAATGGAATAAGACAACAAGTTCCACATCCCACAGGTCGTGTTGGAATGTCAATAATAAAAGAACATTTTACTAAACTAGAAGCACCGAATGGAAAAATTATTGCAGGTGATGTACGTGAAACTGTTTTGTTAGATGCGCAAGAAGTTTTGGCACTAAATCTTATTGATAATGTGATTGTAAGGGGAAAGAAGATCTCTGTCTTTGGTCCTAAGGTTAGTTATGACGTATTTTTTGAGCTAAAGAAAGGTGGAATGATTCGTTTCTATGATAAAGGCTCTGGATTTGATATTAGTGATGATGCGATATTGAAACTTGAAAATGGAAAGGAATTTTTCTTAGATGATCTTAAAACTAGAAAATTAATTGGATTTGGAGGACGAGATATGACATATGAGTTTCTAGATAAATTGGAAGAAAGTAGTGGTGTGATTCCGTCTAATTGGACCTCTAAATTTTCTGGTTTGTTTAAGAAAAAATAATTACTTTTTAATTCCCAGTGCTCTATTTTTCAATCTTAATTGAGTACTTCTACATTTTCTACATCTTGTAGCACTCATATCTAATCTTGCACCACATGAAATACAAATTTTCATATGAAGTCTTGCTTTTTGCGCAATCTGTTTCTTTAGAGGATCTGCAACTGGCATAGTAATTCGTGAAAAATCTGTTATTTATTCTATTAGCTGTTCATTTTTCCAGCTAAGAGTACTGCAACTTCACCTGGTCTTTTTGCAACCGGAATGTTTGCCTTTGCGAACATGGATATCTTTGATTCTGCAGAACCATAATTTCCCATGACTATTGCACCTGCATGTCCCATTCGTTTTTCTTTTGGTGCTTGACGTCCTGCAATGTAACCCACTATTGGTTTCTTGAAACCCGTATCGATGATATGTTGAGCCAAAATCTCTTCAGAGTCTCCACCGATTTCGCCTACCACTACCATGGCTTCAAGGTCTGGGTCGTCTTTTACCATATCAAATGCATCAATCATTCTTGTACCGTTTACTGGATCTCCACCTATTCCTATTGTAATATTCTGCCCAAATCCTGCGCTGGTTAAATTATTAGAAATTTCGTAAAGTAGTGTGCCACTTTTTGATAATACTGCAACCTTTCCTGTTGAAAATGGTGTGGCAGGCATAATTCCTACTTTGATTAATCCTGGAACAATCACTCCTGGTGTATTTGGCCCAATAATTATTGCATCCTTTTTCTTTGCAAGTTCAATTGCCTCCATAGCATCTCTAATTGGAACGTGTTCTGGAATTGCAACTAGTAGTTTAATTCCTGACTCTAATGCATCTTTTGCTGCACCTAGGAAAAATTTTGCTGGAACAAAAACTATTGATATTTCTGCACCTGTTGCATCTACTGCTTCTTTAACTGATTCATAAATTGGAATTTTATCTTCAAATTTCTGTCCACCTTTTCCAGGTGTAACTCCTGCAACAATGTTTGTACCATACTCTAACATTAGTTTTGCATGTGCTGATCCATACTTACCGGTAATCCCTTGAACAATAACCGGCTTCTTTTCATAATTGCCTTCTGCATCTTTTTGACCACGAAGAATTTTATAAATATCTGTCATTTGTTTGCCTCCATTACTACTCCATTAATTGCTTCTTCTATTGAATCAAACATTTTTGTTTTTGTATCTTTTAGCATTTCTTTTGCCTCTTTTGACTTTGTACCCATGAGTCTTGCAAATACTGGTATGTCAATTAAATTATTATCGTATGCTTGAATGAAAGCTTCTGCAACAGTTGTGGTCTTAACAATTCCACCATAAAGGTTTACCAAAATACCTGTAACTCTTTTCATTTTACTAATCAGTGTCAATGCTTCATATACTGATTCTGTTGTTGCACCTCCACCTACATCAAGAAATGTTGCTGGTTTTCCGCCATTATCTGTGACAAGATCAAAAGTTGACATAACTAATCCTGCACCATTTCCAATTACTGCGATGTTTCCTTCTAATTCAACAAGTGAAAATCCACTTTTCTCTGCTTGTTCTTCTAATTCTGATTTTTCTTGATATTGTTGTAATTCTTCATGTCTAAAGTTTGAATTATCATCTGTCATTACTTTTCCATCAAGTGCGATTAATGTGCCATCTTTTAAAATTGCAAGTGGATTAATTTCTGCTAATTCTGCTTCTTTTTCAATAGTTAATTTTGATAGTTTTTGTAACATCTCTACAAATTGTTCTTCTTGGGAATCCTTCAATCCGATTTCATTTGCAACTTCTTTGGCTGTCTGGGCATCAACATCTCCTAATCCGACCTCGCGAATTGTTTGACTTTTCACTGATTCGATCTCGACTCCTCCTTCTGATGAGGCTATGATTGTATAACATCTTTTACTTCTATTGAGGAACAGTGATAGATACAATTCTTTTTCAATGTCTGCCATTTTTTCTAGCAAAATTGCACGTGTTTTTTCACCTTTGATTGACATGTTTAGTAATTGAGGATATTTGAGTTCAAATTCATCATCATTACTACATTTTTGAATTCCTCCAGCCTTTCCTCTTCCGCCTACTGGTACCTGAACTTTGATTACAAATGGATATCCTAACTCCTTGGCATCTTTTCTTCCTTTTTCAATATCTTTTGAGGATATGCTAGGTGGAGTTTTAATGCCAAATTCTTTGAAAAGTTCTTTTGCCTGATACTCTAAAAGTCGCATAAATTTTATCTGAAAATGGACTTTATATTCCTATTAACTATTCAAACTGGTCTTCTAACAAATCTACAACTTGACCAAAAAGGTCTTTACTCTTTTTTAAGAGTCTGTTTGGAAACTCTTCTGTTGAAAATACAATTTGTTGTTTAATCTCTGGAATCACCATTCCTCCAGAAACAATCACCTGTTCGATAACATGTTCTTGAGTCAACGTACAGACAATTTCTTCAAAAACATCCTCTTTCTCTTCGAGTGTTTCTCTGTACAAAACAATTGGTGTGTTGGTTTGACTGATGAAATTTGTAGCCTTTACCATCAATTCTTGTAAATGGTGTGTAGACCATGTATCGAGACTGATCTGTTTTACCATGCCATATTATGGCGAATTTATTATTTAAGCCCCACAGGTACTTGTTAACTAGATGGTTAGTCAACCCTTAGCAAATTTACTCGACTGCGATCCTAATTTTTAGACCATCGATGTCGTCGTCTTTGTAATTTTCACACGATTCTTCAAAATCCACATTTTTCACTCTAACTAAAAATGAGATATCTTCGGTTTTGTCCTTAATCAAATCAAGTGATTCTTGATCCAAATCTAATATTGATGCCTTTTCTAAAATATCTGTGGGATTGAATCCTTTTTCTTTTCTCAAAGTTTGAATACGTCTTGCCAAATCTTTAATCAATCCTTTTGCCATCATTTCATTATCTCTTTCTAACGAAATTATAACAATTAGATTCTGTCTTTTTGCAAATTGATATTTTTCATTAACTTCAAAATTTACTATGAAATCTTGTTTGTCTAATACGACTGAGTTGTCTCCAATCTGAAATGTATATTTTTCATTATCCTTTAATTCATTTATGATTAATTCTGGATCAGTTTCTGCAAATATTTTTAATAATTTTCCCATGTCTTGTTTTGCTTTTGGACCTATTGCACTTCTTTCTAATTCTATTTTAGGCACAACTGGCAATCCATTTTGTTTTAATTCTAGATATTGTTCTATTCCTTCAGAATTATCAATCTCAAAAATTTCATAATTTTGTATATTCATTTGTGATTTCACAAGTTCTGAAAGTGATTCTAAGACTTGTTTTTCTCCTTTGTTCAAACAAATTAGTGCTTGATTTAATGGCCATCTTCTTTTTAGCTTACCTTTCATTCTTGCAGCCGATGTTACAGAAACTGTCTCTTTTAACAAATCAAATGATGTTTCAACTTTCTCATCAATTAATGATGAATCAACTTTAGGCCATGATTCAAGTAAAATATTTTCTTTTCCAGAAAATATTGTTCTATACAAATATTGAGATGTAAATGGTGCAAATGGATGAATCAATATGTTAATTGTTTTCAAGGTTTTAGCAAGAATTGCATAAATTGTAAAACGTCTATCTTTTTTTGAATCATCCTCGTCCCATAATTCAGATTTGATGATTGGAATGTAGATCTGACTAAGAGAGTTTATCAAAAAGTCTTCAATAGCTTTTGCAGATTCATGAAATCTACATGAATCATTTGTTTCGGTAGTTCGTTCTATCATTCTTTGGAGTTTTGATAGTAACCATACATCTGGTGGTGTTAGTAATTCTTTTTTCTTTGCCCATTCGATGGTAGATTCTTCTAAATTGAATTTGTCATATTCACTATTTTGTTTGTAAAATGTATGTAGGTGATATAATGTACTAATTACTTGATATGGTCTTGACATTAATTCTTTGGTGCTAAAGTTTAATGGTTCAATAGGACTTGCTTTCCACATGAAATAAAATCGTACAAGATCTACTGGATATTTTTCCAAAAGTTCTTTTGCTTCTAAAACATTTCCTTTACTTTTACTCATTTTATTTCCGTTTTCATCTAAAACATGTCCTTGAAACAAAAATGATTTGTAAGGTGAAACTGATGCGTTGTTATATATCACATTTTCAATTAAAAGTGTGTATGCCCATCCTCTAGTCTGATCAATACCTTCAGTAAAAAATGGTGCTGGAATTTTTTCTTTGTATGTAGACTCGTCTAAAGATGCAATCGGTGCAGAACCACTATTATGCCATGTATCGAGAACAAATTCTTCTCTTTGCATGATTGCATCACATTTCTTACACTTTACTTTGATTTTGTCAATCCATGGTCGATGTAATTCAAAGTTTTCACCGTCTGGTAATTCAATTGCTGATTCAATAATTTCTTTTCTTGAAAACAATCTTTCCATATTTCCACATTCATCACATTTCCAAATTGGTATTGGGCATCCCCAAAATCTTTCTCGTGATATACACCATGGGTGTTTTTCTTTAATAATTTCTAAGAATCTATTTTTTGGTTGATCAAAAAAGTACTCTACATCTTCTGCTGCTTTGATAGCTTTGTCTCCAAGCTTGTCAAGCATATAGAAATATTCTCGACGAGCAAGCCATACTAACCCGTGATTACAACGCCAGCATAGTGGATATTTGTGCTTAATTTTTCCAATTCTTACTAGTGCATTTCTATCTTTTACCGCCTGTACTAGTTTTTCATCTGCATCTCTGACAAAAAGTCCTGCATACTTTCCTGCATCCTCTGTAAATTTGACTTCATCATCAATTGGACAGAAAATTGTTACTCCTCGTTTCATTGCAATGTTGTTATCTTCTTCTCCATTTGCTGGGGATAAGTGAACTAATCCACTACCTGCATTAACATCCACAAAGTTTTCTGCTACTGTAACGTGATAGTTGTCTTGTTTTGCAATTTCTGCTAATTTTGGTATCTCATCTAATAATGGATGTATGTATTTTTTACCTTCCATCTCTGTTCCCAAAAATGTTCTCTCAATTTTATAATCATCAATTTTTACTTCTGTCATGAATTCTTCTAGACGTGTTTTCCCTACAACCCATGTTTCATTTTCTACACGAACTTCCACATACTCTTCTTTTGGATTAACTCCAACCATTGCATCTGTTACAAGTGTAAATGGCATTGTTGTCCAAACAATCAAAAATTTGTCTTCTTGTGCGAGTTTTACTTTATAGTATAATGATGGATCTTTTACCATATCATAACCCTGATTAACTTCAGAATGACTTAATGATGTTTGACAGCTTGGACAATATGCCACCACTCTGAACCCTTCTGTCATTATTCCATTTTCATGTGCTTTTTTCATTAACTGCCATTCTTTTTCAATAAACTCATCTTTGTATGTCCAGTATGCTTTGTCTTGATTAAATGACATGCCAATTAATTTGTCAACTTCTACCCATTTCGTATGGTATTTTTTTACAATGTTTTTACATTCTGCAACTAATTTTTCAATATCTTCTGTTGATCTGATATCACTCTTACCATTTTCAATTCCAAGCTCTTTTTCTGCTTGTAATTCTACTGGTAATCCTTGCGTATCCCATCCTGCATTAAAAATGACTTTGTTACCTGCTAAAACATTGTATCTATACCATAGATCTTTGAACACTCTGCCTCTCAAATGACCTGCATGTGGAATTCCATTCATTGTTGGAGGTCCCTCGATAAACATTATTTCATTTTTTTTACTCTCATCTTCTTGAATTAATTTTGAAATATCTTTATCTTTCAAATCATCCTGCACATTTTTCTCAATTTGTTTAATATCGAAATTTTCTACAAGTTCCATCTAACGTTTGAAAAGGTATTTCCTATAAAATCTCTTTGAGGAATATATACTGGAATCCCGTTGTATAATTATTGATTAATGTCTTAGTTGTTGGTGCCGGAGGACGTGAACACGCATTGTCATGGAAATTATCTTCTTCTGATAAAATTGATCAAGTATATACTGCACCTGGAAATGGAGGTACTTCTCAAAACATTGAACTATCTGTTAATGATATTGAAGGATTGGCAAAATTTGCTCAAGAGAAAAACTGTTTTACTGTTGTTGGACCTGAAGATCCACTTGCTGCAGGCATTGTAGATGCATTTATCGAAAAAGGTCTTCCAGTATTTGGACCAACTCAAAACGCTGCACAGTTAGAATCAAGTAAAATTTGGGCAAAAGAATTCATGAAGAGAAATTCTATACCTACTGCTGATTTTAAAATATTTGATGATGCACAAAGTGCAAAAGATTTTGTTAAATCATATGAAAAACATGTCGTAATAAAAGCAGATGGTCTTGCTGCAGGAAAAGGTGTAATTGTTTGTAAAAATAAAGATGAAGCAAATGATGCAATAGATACAATCTTGACAAAAAAATCATTCGGAGATGCAGGATCAAAAATAATTATTGAAGAAAGAATTGATGGGATAGAAGCATCTTACATTGCACTTTGTGATGGTAAAATAGGTATTCCTATGGCTACAAGTCAAGATCATAAACGAATTTTTGATAATGACGAAGGTCCAAACACTGGTGGCATGGGTGCTTATTCTCCTACTCCTGTAATTGATGAAAAACTTGCATCTGAAATCCAGAAAAAAATAATTGATAAAACAATCAATGCAATGCATCAAGAAGGAATTGATTTCAAAGGATTTCTTTATGCTGGAATAATGATAAAAGATGGCACTCCGTACGTTCTTGAATACAATGTTCGAATGGGTGATCCTGAATGCCAGCCAATTCTAATGCGCCTTGATTCTGATTTGTATGATTATCTACTTGCTTCATCTGAAGGAAAGTTAAACGAGTTGCCTGAAATATCTTGGAAAAATGATTATTCTGTATGTGTTGTATTGGCATCTGATGGATATCCTAAATCATATCCTACAGGTGATGTGATTTCTGGATTTAACGATATTCCATCAAATTCATTTGTGTTTCATGCTGGAACAAAAAAACAAGATGATAAAATAATTTCTAATGGCGGTCGTGTCTTGGGAGTTACTGCGTTAGGTTCTACATTACAAAATGCAATTGATAATGCATATGATGCATGTAAAAAAATACAATGGAGTAACAAGTACCAAAGAAATGATATAGGAAAAAAAGGACTCTCTATTTTATGATGTTTTTATAACATCTTTTTCTGTAATTATCCAATCCATTTTGATATCTTCATCTGTAACTGGAATTGACTTGACAATTTGTTTTGAATATGAAAGTGCAATCTTAATTGCATCGTTGCCTTCAAGATATTTATCATAAAATCCTTGTCCATACCCAATTCTGTTTCCTTCCACATCTAATCCCACACACGGAACTAAAATTACATCATGTTTTTCTTGAATTGGTGCATTATCTTTTGGTTCTGGTATGTCAAATTCACCTTTATCTAATCTTGATAAATCATCAATTGTTCTAAATGACATGGTGTTACTTGATATTCTAGGCAATGAAACACTCTTTTTTTCGTCTAATAGTTGAGTGATTAATTCGACAGTTTGTACCTCACTTCCTATTGAATAATAACAGGCAATGGATTCTGCCTCTGAAATTACTTTTGTTTTCATTAATTTAGATAAAATTTTTTCACTATGAATTCCAATCAAATCAAATGATGTTGAATCTCTTTTTTCTAAAAGATGCTTACGTAAAGCAGCTTTTTCAGGATTTAATGTCAATTCCCTTTGATATTGCAGCTGCTGTAACAGTATTTTTCAAAAGCATGGCAACCGTCATTGGTCCTACACCGCCTGGAACTGGTGATGCAAATGAAGTTTTTTCAATAATTTCTGAATAATCTGCATCACCTGATAATTTTCCTTCATGTCTTGTCGTTGCAACATCAATTACTACTGCACCATCTTTTATCATATCTGGTGTAAGCTTGAAAATTTCTCTATTACCTACTCCTGTTATTATTATATCTGAATCTAAACAAATTTTCTTTAAATCTTTAGTTTTTGAATGACATGTAGTTACAGTTGCATTATTTTGTAATAACAGGTGGTACAGTGGTTTTCCTACCAAATTGCTTCTGTTGATTATTACTACATTTTTTCCTTCTAGTTCAATATTGTAATATTTACACATCTCAATTATACCTGAAGGTGTACATGCGACTAACATTGCTTTTCCAATTGATAATAGTCCAACATTTGGTGGTGTTAAGCCGTCAACATCTTTTTCAGGTAAAATTTGTGTTGTTGTATTAAATTCACTGAGATGTGATGGAAGTGGTAGTTGTACTAAAATACCGTGAACTGTTTCATCCTCATTTAATTTTTCAATTAATTGATTCAATTCTTCTTGTGTGATATCTGCTGATGGTGTATGATCCTTTGTTAATATTCCAACTTCCTCACATGCTTTGTGTTTATTTCTTACATAAGTTGCAGAAGCTGTATTTTCTCCTACAAGTACAGTTGCAAGACATGGTGAAACTCCTTTTGATTTCAAATCCTCTACAATTTCTGTAACTTTTACTTTGATGCTCTTTGCAACCTCAATTCCGTCAATTTTAACTCCTGTCAATGTTGCTAAATTCACAAAGCGAGTAATAAATCCTTGATTATAAAATCACAGAAAAGAAATTATTGGGTAAACAATACGTAGTGATATGTTCGTTGCAATTGTTGATATTGTTCTTAAAGATGAGAAAAAAGATGAATTTAAGACCTGGATTACCGAATCAAATAAGACTCTATCAAAGTTTAATGGTTTTGTCTCAAGAAGATTACTTGAAGCACAGGATGGTACAAACAGAATTATGGTTGAATTCAATGATATGGAGTCTTTTAAAAAAATGCATTCAAGTCCAGAGCATGGAAAATTTGCTGGTGAAATAGGACAATTTATGGCTCAACCTCCACAGCGCAATTTTTTCCAAGTAGTTGCTGAATAAAATGAAATTTGAGTATAACACCACTGAATACATTAAAAAAATAAACGGTGGAAATTCATATTTCAATACATTTCTTAATAAAAATACTCTTGCTGCAGGAATTTTAATTTTGAAACCTGGTGAAGAAGATACTCAACTTCCACATGAATCTGATGAAATGTATTATGTTTTAGACGGTGATGGGTTTCTCAAAATAAAAAATAAAAAATATAAATTGAAACAAGGAAAAGCATTCTTTGTACCAAAAGATACTGAACATTATTTTTTTGGAAATAAGAAAAAATTAACTGTATTGTATTTTTTTGGCGGTCCTGATTCTTAACTTGAAATTCTAACTCTTCTTCCTTTGATTGAGAGTTTCTTTTTAGCAAAAAGTTCTACTGCTTTTGGATAAATTTCATGTTCTTTTGTAAGAATTTTCTTTGTCAATGTTTTTTCTGTATCCTTATCTCTGATCTTAACAATCTCCTGTATAATTATTGGACCTGTATCAACACCTTCATCTACAAAATGTACTGTACATCCTGAATATTTTGCACCAAATTCAATTGCTTGTTTTTGTGCATCTAATCCTGGAAATGCAGGAAGGAGTGCAGGATGAATGTTTAAAATTTTATTTTTATATTCTTTAATGAAGTGTGGACTAATAATTCTCATAAACCCAGCTAGGCAAACTAATCCATTTGTAGGTGTTACATTATATTTTCTTAATGTTGCAATAATTTCTTTATCAAATTGTAATCTCTTTCCTTTGTATTTAGAACTGTCAATTACTGCTGTTTGAACTCCCATCTTCTTTGCAATTGCTAATCCTTTTGCATTTGATTTGTTTGAAATAACTACTGCTGGGTTTATTGGAATTTTTTGCTTTTTAATTGCTTTAAGAATTGATTCCATATTACTGCCTCTTCCTGAAATCAAAATTCCTAGATTTTTCAATACATGATTTTATCTATGGAATAAATTAAACGCTGTGTTAGTTAACATTCGATCAAACTTGCAATTTATAATCAAAAAGGTATGATGTGATATAATGAGAAATGTTAGACTAACAAAAAATGGAATTGAATGTCCTAACTCAAACTCAACTGTGTACCTAGATCCCAAAAAAATCAAAAATGAAGGGATACATTTCGTGTCACACGCTCACATAGACCATCTTCCAAATGGCGGTGATGGAACTATTCTTTCATCTATTGAAACTAATAAAATCGCTGAATTACGAGGATTCACGCTCAAAAACTCTATTGACACCCTTGATAATTTTACCCTTGTAGATAGCGGTCATATTTTTGGTTCAAAGGGATTGCTTTTTGATGATATATTTTACACTGGAGATATTTCAACCCGTGACCGTGGTTTTCTAAAAGGTGCAAAAGTTCCAAAATGTAAAACTTTAATCACTGAATGTACTTTCGGTTTACCTGAATTTGTTTTACCTTCTGTAACTGAAATTGTTAAACAAGTAAATGAAATAATTGCTAACTTGTACTCTAAAGGAAAACCTGTTATACTTTTAGGATATGAATTAGGAAAGGCACAAACACTTTCTCAGCTATTTGGTGACTGGGATCCAATTTATTATCATGATTCTGTAAAAAAAATGAATGATTTACATCGTTCAATGGGTGTTCCACTAAAAGATTCTATAGGTCACACTCAAGCTGAATCAGAAGGATTATTAAATAAAAAACCCTGGGTCATGATTGCTCCGATGATGAGTGCAAAAAATAATTTTATCAAAGGTATGAAATCAAAATACGATGCAATAACAATTGGTTTCAGTGGATGGGCTAATTCAAAAAAATTTGGTTTTTCAAGAGGAACTGATTATTCTATTCCATTAAGTGATCATTGTGATTATAATGAATTAATTGAACTTGTAAAACAATCTGGTGCTGAAAAAATTTACACTATACATGGATTTGTTGATGAATTTGCTATGAATTTAAATAAACTTGGATTTTCCGCACAACCTTTACGTGAATCTTCTCTAGATAATTTTTGTTAATCAAACTTTCTTAAACTTCTATTATATGCAACACCAAACCTATGTGTCTCATCTCTTGCATGTTGTAAAATTTTTATTGAATCCTTACTTTTTGGTATAACTATGGATCTTGTTCTCTTTGGGACAAAAATTTCTTCATTTTCTTTTGCAAGTGATATGCATGGAATTTCTACATCTACCTCCTTTAGAGCTGACATTGCAGCACTTAGCTGACCTTTTCCGCCATCTATTAAAATTAAATCTGGAAATTCACTTTTTTCTTTTTTTAATCGCCAGTATCTTCTACCTACAATTTCGTTAATCATTGCAAAATCATCTCGGCCTGTAACTGTTTTAATTTTGAATTTTCTATACCCTGATTTATCGGGTTTTGCATCAACAAATCTTGCCATGGAGCCAACTGCATATTCATCTCCGTGATTCGATATGTCAAAGCATTCTATTATGCGTGGAATTGTAGGTAGTTTGAGAATTTCTCTTAATTCTACTAATCCTGGGTCTGCATTTTTATTTTGTATTAGTTCGATATTCCGAAGTATCAATTCTATCATTTCTTTTCGTTTTCCTTTATTTCCAAGGATAATTTTTACCGAAAATCCTGCCCTATCTGTTAGTGCATTTGTAAGTGATTCTTTTTCATTAATTTCTTCACTTGTAACAATTGTTTTTGGAATTTTATGTGTCGTATAATATTGGTATAGGAAATTTGCAAAATTATTATCTCCAATTAAATCAAATGAAAATTTTTCACTATCTCTAATTACTCCGTGTGTTTGCCTGAATGTCATTACAATTGCATCTTGTTTTCCAAACTTTATACCAAAATACTCTTCATCTGATTTCTTCGCATCTTCCATTTTCTTTCCTGAATCAATGCTGCCTAGTCTCTGAAGCGTATCTCTAATTTCTATAGCTCTTTCAAATTGTTCTGAACTTGATGCATCTTCCATTTGTTTTTGTAATTTTTTAGTAAATACTTTCATTTGTTGTTTACTTTTCAAAATTGATTCTAAATCTGAAATATTCCAATCGTATTCTTTTGCTGCTGATTTAAATTCACACGGGCCGTCACAGTTTCCTATATGATATTCTAAACATACTTTTTTTGGTAATGTTTTACAAATTCTTACTTTGAATGATTTACGTAAGGATCCTATGGTTAGTAATTTTGAACTTCCTTTAGTAAATGGACCAAAAATTTTTCCTTTTCCTAAAAAATCTCCATTACGTGTGCGTCTAGCAACTAATAATCTTGGAAATTTTTCATCTGTAATTCGAAGATATGTATATCTTTGTTGATCTTTTAATTCAATATTGTATGTCGGTCTATATCTCTTAATCATATTAGATTCAAGCAAAAATGCCTCACTTTCATTATCTGTTAATACAAATTCAATATCTGCAATTTTTGAAACTAATTTTTGTGTTTTATAATTTTGGTTTTTTAGAAAATATGATTTAACTCGATTCTTCAAGTTTTTTGCTTTTCCAATATAGATTATTTCGTCTTTGGAATTTTTCATTAAATAAATTCCTGGTTCTTTAGGTATGGTGATTTTTGATATATCGAATATCATTTCTTTATCACTTTTTTGAGATATTTTCCGGTATAACTTTTTGAAAATTTAGATACTTCCTTTGGAGTGCCTGTTATCACAACATTTCCTCCTTCATCTCCTCCTTCAGGTCCTAAATCTATTATCCAATCTGAATTTTTTATAACATCCATGTTATGCTCAATTACAATTACTGTATTTCCAACGTTCACTAATCTATTCAGAACATCTAGTAATTTCTGAACATCTGCAAAATGTAATCCTGTTGTTGGTTCATCTAGTATGTAGAGTGTTTTGCCGGTTCCTCTTTTTGATAATTCTGATGCAAGCTTCACTCGTTGTGCCTCTCCTCCTGATAATGTGGTTGATGATTGTCCAAGTTTTATGTATCCTAATCCCACATCCACAACTGTTTCCAATTTTTTCTTGATTGTTGGTATATTTTCAAAAAATTCCAACGCTTCTTCTACTGTCATTTGTAAAATATCTGCAATGTTCTTGCCCTTGTACATGACTCCTAGAGTTTCAGAATTGTATCTTTTTCCATTACATTCATCACATTTCACATAAACATCTGACAAAAACTGCATTTCAATTTTTTTCACTCCATCTCCTTCACACGCAAAGCATCGTCCTACTGCAACATTAAACGAAAACTGACCTGGTGTATAACCTCGTTCTTTTGATAATGCTGTGTTTGAAAATAGTTCTCTGATTGGAGTAAATGCTCCAATGTATGTTGCAGGATTTGATCTAGGTGTCCTTCCAATTGGGGATTGGTCGATTGAAATTATTTTATCAATGTTCTCTACACCTGATACATCCTTATGTTTTCCTGGCAGTCCTGAGGTTTTATAGAAATAAGATGAAAGTGTTTTAAGAAGTATGTCATTGATTAGTGTAGATTTCCCAGAACCTGAAACTCCTGTAACTGAAATTAAATATCCTAATGGAAATTCTACATCTATGTTTTTTAGATTATTTTCTTGTGCTCCTTTAACTATAATTTTTCCTTTTTGTTCTCTAATTTTTTCATCAATTTTGATCAAATCATGATCTTTTAGATAATTTCCTGTTATTGATTTATGATTATTGAGAATTTGTTTTAATGTTCCTTCAAAAACTACGCTTCCACCATGTACTCCTGCACCTGGTCCTAAATCCACAATCCAGTCTGAATTTCTAATAATCTCTTCATCATGTTCTACTACTATGACTGTATTTCCTAAATCTCTTAATTTTGATAATGTTTTGATCAATCTTGCATTATCTCTTTGATGCAAACCTATGGTTGGTTCATCTAGTACATACAGAACGCCTGTTAGATTAGAACCAATTTGTGTTGCAAGTCTAATTCTTTGAGATTCACCTCCTGAAAGAGTGGCGCTAGATCTATTCAAGGAGAGATAGTTTAAACCAACATTTCTTAAAAATTCAAGTCTTTCTTTAATTTCTTTTAAAATATCTCTTGCAATGAATTGCTCTGTTTCATTTAATTCTAATTTATTAAAAAATTCATACGATGAATCTATTGAAAGATCACAAACCTCCATGATGTTTTTTGAATTAACTTTTACCGCAAGCGCTTCTGGTTTTAGCTTTTTTCCGTGACATGTCAAACATGGTGTATCTCTCATGAATTGTTTTAGCCATTCTCTTTTTGCTTCGGAATCTGTTTCCATAAATTTACGTTGGAGATTATTTAGAACTCCTTCAAATGCATCTGTATATTCCCAAAATGAATCACTGTTTTTTGATTCATATGAAAATTTCATTAAATCTTCTGAACCGTGTAATATTATTTTGATCTGTTTTGATTTTATTTGATTTATTGGAGTCATCAGGTTGAATCCATACTTTTTGCCTACTGCACGTAGTTCTTGACGTCTAAATGATGAAAATCTACCACTCCATGGAACAATTGCTCCATCTAAGATTGATTTTGTTCTATCTGGTATGACTAAATCTGCATCAAATTCCATTTTAACCCCTAGTCCATTACATTGATTACACATTCCAAATGGTGAATTAAAAGAAAATGTACGTGGTTCTAACTCTCCAACTGTAATTCCACAATGAGGACATGCATTATTTTGTGAAAAAATCTTTTCGTCTTTTTCTGATGCTACTAGAACTGAACCTTTTGCAGCTTTCAATGCTGTTTGAATTGCCTCGAAGATTCTACTTTTGTCTGATTTTGAGGCTACAATTCTATCTACTATGATTTCTATATTATGCCATTTTTGTCTATCCAGTTTTGGAAATTCATCTTCTAGTACTATCGTTTCTCCATTTACTCTTGCTCTTGAATACCCATCCTTTTTCATTTGTTCAAATAATTTTTCATACGTTCCTTTTTTTCTTTGAACTAACGGTGCTAATACAAGAATTTTCTTTTGTCCAAAATCTTTTATGACTGAATCTGTAATTGATTCAATTGATTGTGATGATATTTTTCTTCCACAATTTGTACAATGGGGAATTCCAATTCTAGCAAATAATAATCTCAAATAATCATAAATTTCTGTTGTTGTTCCAACTGTAGAACGTGGATTTTTACTAGTTGTTTTTTGTTGAATGGATATTGCAGGAGATAATCCATCTATTGAATCAACATCCGGTTTATCCATCATTTCTAAAAATTGTCTTGCGTATGATGATAGTGATTCTACATAACGTCTCTGTCCTTCTGCATAAATTGTATCAAATGCGAGAGTTGACTTTCCAGAACCTGATAGTCCACTAATCACAATAATTTTATTTTTTGGAATATTCACGTTTATATTTTTCAAATTATGGTGGCGTGCACCTTTAACTCTTAATTCATTCTGATTCATCTTTTTGTAACTCCTTTTCAATTCTTTTTATTTTATCTCTGCATCTTATTGCATTTTCAAAGTCTAGATCTTCAGCAAATACTTTCATCTGTGTTTCAACTTCAATTTTTTGTTTACCTAAATCTGTTTTTGATTTATTTTTTATTTCGTCTAATTCTATTTCCTGTTCTGGTATTGATTTGATAATTGTTTTAGGTGTTATCGCATGTGTTTCATTATATTCTATCTGTTTTTGACGTCTTCTTTCTGTTTCAGAAATTGCTGATTTCATTGATCTAGTTACATTGTCTGCATACATGATCACCTTTCCTTCTATATTTCTTGCAGCCCTTCCACAGGTTTGAATTAAACTGGTATCATTTCTTAAAAATCCTTCTTTATCGGCATCCAATATTGCTACAAGTGATACTTCAGGAATATCTAGTCCTTCTCGTAGTAAGTTTATGCCTACTAACACATCAAATTCACCTAATCTCAACTGTCTGATTAATTCTGTTCTCTGCAATCCTTCGATTTCAGAATGAAGATACCTGACTCTTACTTCTTTTTTTGACAAATATTCTGCTAAATCTTCGGCCATTCTCTTAGTTAGTGTAGTCACCAATGTTCGCTCATTCTTTTTTGCTCTAATGGAAATTTCTTTAATCAAGTCATCCATTTGGCCTTGTGATTTTCTAATCTCGACATTTGGTTCAACTAATCCTGTAGGTCTTACAAGTTGTTCTACAATTTGTTTTGATCTTTTCTTTTCATATTCTCCGGGTGTGGCTGATACAAAAATTACATCTTTGAGTCTCTTTTCAAATTCTTCAAACTTTAATGGTCTATTGTCAAAAGCACTTGGTAATCTAAATCCATAATCTATCAATGATTTTTTTCTAGAAAAATCACCCTTGTACATACCATGTAATTGTGGAAGTGTAACATGTGATTCATCAATTATTAGTAGAAATTCTTTTCCAAAAAAATCTAATAAACAAAATGCTGGTTCGCCTGGACTTCTTCCATCAAAATGTCTAGAATAATTTTCAATACCTGAACAATATCCTAATTCCTCAATCATTTCTAGATCATATTTTGTACGCATTTCCAATCTTTGTTTTTCTAATTCCGGTAGTGTCGTTAGTGTTTTTTTTAATTCACTTTTGATTGATTTTACAGCCTTGTCTCGAATATCTTTTGCAATGAGATAATGTTTAGCTGGAAAAATTTTAAATGCTTCTACATCTTTTTTTACATCTAATGAAACATTATCTAAAATTGATATCTTTTCAATTTCATCACCAAATAATGAAATTCGTATTACATCTTGTGAATATGCTGGTATTACGTCTAGTGTATCACCTTTAACTCTAAAGTTTCCAGGTATTAGTTCTACATCATTTCTTTCATATCTCGCATTGATTAATTTTTTAATTATTTCTGTTCTTGATATTTTTTCATTTTGATTTAATGTAATTGCCATATCTTCCCATTCTTTTGGTGAACCAAGTGAATAGATGCACGATACTGTTGAGATAATAATTGTCGGTTCTCCTGAAAGAAGCATTGCAGTAGCTTCTAGTCTCAATTTTTCAATTTTTTCATTAATCTGTGTATCTTTTTCTATGTATGTGTCTGTTTGGGGTAGATAGCTTTCTGGTTGATAATAATCATAATAACTCACAAAATATCCCACATTATTTTTTGGAAAAAATTGTTTTAATTCTGAATAAAGTTGGGCTGCCAATGTTTTGTTATGTGATATTATTAATGCATTTTTTCCAGTGTTTGCTATTACATTTGCAACTGTGAATGTTTTACCACTACCTGTTACTCCTAACAATGTTTGATTCATTTCTGTCTTAGAACCTTTCACAAGATCATCTATTGCCTGTGGTTGATCTCCTGTTGGAAAAAACTCTGAATTTATCTCAAATTTCTGCATTACTTGCTATTATTCTAAAGAAAAAATATAGCTAACTATGGAAATTCAACAAACTGCTTCTCTAATTGTCTGCCCTGAGAAGTTTTTATCAAACCACTCCTTGTATTTTGGCTCATTGTCATATCGATCTAAATAGTGTTGTAGGTCTTTTTCCGGATCTGGGAATCCTGGAATTATGGTTTCTTTATCGCCTTGTTGTGGTACTAGGACTTCTCTAATTGTCTGCCCTGAGAAGTTTTTATCAAACCACTCCTTGTATTTTGGCTCATTATCGTATCTATCTTGATAATATTTCAAATCTTTTCCTGGTGCTGGGAAATTAGGAACTTTTGTGGCTGACACAAGTATTGTTTCATCTTGACATGTTATTCTTTCTTCAATATCTGGTTGTGTTGAAAATAATTCTGAACTACTTCCCATGTATGCGGCTCCACCAACAATAATCATCACTGCAATTATTCCTATTGATATCCCTACAAGTTTTCCTTTACCTGACTTTTTTGTAATTGTATTGTCTGCTTCTACATGTTCGATAAATTTTTCCTCAATTGTTGGTTCTTTTGATGCCAATTCTTCTTTTTGTGGTTCCGGATTTTTTGTTTCTGTACGTGGCTTAATGTATGGATTTTCTGATGTAGCTTTAACTTCTGTAATTTTAAATGATGACTCTGTTGTTTTTCTAATTCTTGGGAAATTAGTTTTTTGTCTATCTGAAGGTTTCATCTTGCTTGTCATCTGTCTATGTCTTGGTGTTAGATATTGTTCAACTAACGCATCTACATATTTTCTATCTTGCATAGAAATCATGCTTCTTTTTTGAAATGATTCAATAATCTGTTTTAATCTGTCTGGATTGCCTTTACCTATTTCCAGTAGTCTTAATGCATCATCTATGGTTGAATCTGACATGTACTATCTTCTGTATTGAAATGTTTATAAAAATTAAGACAAACTTACCATTCTACATCTTCTTTCATGACCAGTTTATCATTCTTCATGACAAATCCCATTATTTTCACTGTCTCTTTTGCGGTTTTTGAATTTTTATCTAGTATTTTTGTCGCCAATTCTATTTTTTCTTCTTTACTCATATTTTGCCCAATCTTGTATTTTCCATTCATTTTTTTTGATGTTACTTTGATTACAGCTGTTGCATCTAGTACGTCCATATCCTCTCTCATTGGGGTGTATTGTCCTTCTGGCTGATATTTTTCCATCAATCCATTTAAAGCTAGAACTTTTTCTTTTCTGTCTTCCACCAAAACTGCTTCTCCTTTTATCACCACGCTAATGTATAATGTATCTGCAAGAGATGCATCATCTGGATCAGAAAAATATGATGGTAAAAACTCTAAATTTCTATCTACTTCAAAACCTACTTTAGAATTCCGTTTGATGTTTTCTATTTTTTCTCCTCTGATATGTGAGTGCATGTAAACTGAATTATCCAAAAAAACGAAATTCATTGGAATTATTTGAGGAAATCCTTCTTTGTCAATACTTGAAATTCTACCTGTACTTTCTTCACTCAAAAATTTAATAATTTTATCTTTGGATTTAATGATTAATTTTCCTACTAGTTGCATACGTTTAGAAATTTCTTGTTAGTTAAATTATTTTTCTTGATCTTTGAAATATGGAATTACTTTATTTGCAAATTGATCAATAGAACCAAAGTAATTTGAGCCCCAGAATCTTATAACAAAATGATTTACACCTGCTTGAAGGAATTTCTCAAATACTTCAATCACATCGTCTGGTGTACCCACTCCTACTGAAGATCTTGCAATTTTATCTGGAATTGTTGTTGCAGCTTCTCTCATCTTTACAATCCAATCTTGGTTTGACATTGAATATTCTGTAAAGTATTTTTTGAAATCAAACCCTTCCACATCTTTTAATCCGTGAACTCTGAGAACTTCTGGTTTAAACAAGCTAACTTTGATTGCTTCTTTCATTTTTGCCCATGATGTCTCTGCATCATCTGAGAAATACACATCAATATCCAATGCCATTTGGAAATCTTGTTTATCTTCTTCAGTTCTTTCATTTTCATTCATTGAATTAACAATTTGATCTTTATGATCTTCAAATAATTCTGGTGTATATCCAATTGGTAACCATCCGTCTCCATATTTACCTGTCATTTTTAGTGTACGTGGTCCACCAGATGCCATGTAAATTGGAACATGTGGTTGTCGTACTGATTTTGCTTGTAGGCATGCTTCTGTTAATTGATAATATTTTCCTTCCCAAGTTTTTCTATTGTCTGGGTCTGAATCGTATAATTGCTTGATAACTTGTAGTTGCTCTTCAAATTTTGATACTGGTTTATCAAATGGAATGTTAAATTCTTTAAGATTTTGTGCTTCTCCCGCACCAATTCCTAATGTTCCTCTTCCTTTTGATAGTCTGTCTAATGTAATTGATGCTAGGGCAATGTTTGATGGATGTCTTCGTAGTGCATCTGTGACGCAAGTTCCTAGTTCTACATTATTTGTCACTGCTGCAATTCCTGCAAGCATAACCCATGGGTCATTGACAATTGCATTACTCCATTGTGGAACATTTGAGTGGTCCATGTACCAAATTGAATGATACCCTGTTTTGTCTGCTAAACTACATGCTGTTAAAATTTGATCTTCAGTTAATCCTAGTCTTGCTACGTTTAATCCATTTTGAATTCCGAATTTGAGCATTTTACCTGACAATACTCGATACTGGGTGTTAATAAAGCATGGCGGCTTATGTTGCCACTATTAAATAAAAATATAAAAAAGAAATAATGTTTTAGAGATTTCCAGCTTTAATATCGTTAAGACATTTCACGACATCTTCTTTTGAAATTGGAATTGGATTTGGATCTAAATGACCTTTATCTGTCATTACTACATCTGCTGCTTGATCAACATCTGCTTTTAGTTCTAATTTATCAAATCCCATCTTCTCGATAATTTCTTTGAATCTGTCATAAAATATCGACTTGTTATGTTTGTGGGCAACTGTGGTACATGATGACAATGAGTAGCCATGTGGTACACCTTCATTTGAAAAGACATATGATAATGCATGTCCTAATGTTGTTGAACAGTTTCCGAAACCCATTCCTGATAACATGGATCCGTATGGATAATTCTCTGGTTTATCATTCATGATTGCATCATACAATACATCAAATGCTTGTTTACACAATGTTTTGGTAAGATCATTTCCAAGTTTACTATCATACCCTTCCGTTGCTTGTGCACATGCATCACATACTGAACTTTTGATAACTTGCTCTGGTGTTCCGTTCATAAAGTATGAATCAATCACTGCTCTGTCTGCAAGGAATCTATCCTCTCGTAGCAGTTTCTTTTTTCCATCAAATTTTAGAACACAATATGTTGTCATTTCTGCTCCTGTTCCAAATGTTGTAGGAATTAGAATTTTTTCTACATTCATTTCTGAAGCAGCATACTTTACGACATCCATTGAACTTCCTCCTCCTAATCCAATCATTGCACTAATGTTTTTTGATTTATATTCATCAATTACTTGTTTTACCATTTCAATTGATGGTTCTGGTTGAACTTTGTCGTACAAGATATAATCTTGTATGCCCATTTTTCCTAACCATTTGTCAGATAATTCTGGAGGTACTGTTGTTACCACTAAAGCATTTTTTGGATATTCAGCTTGTGATAATGCATCTTCCCCAAATTGAATTACTTTTGGAAGTCTTACTGTATCCATATTTGAACTAAAATACTATTCTTACTTATACCTTACAATATCAAAAACTTAAGTCATTTTCATTTTAATCATATTTAGTTGATCAAAAATCCTTCAAAACTACCTCTCACTCGTAATTCTCGTGACATTCTAAAAATATTGAATGAGGGTCTTGAGTCATCACGCCTCTATGAACAAGAATTTAAAAAATATCTTTTGAAAAATAAAATCCACTTGCCTAAATCTCAGATAGATCTAAAAAAATATGATCGTGTATTTTTAGTTGCAATTGGAAAATCTGCAGGTAAAATGTCTGAGTATGTTTCTAAAAAAATAAATTTCCAAAATGGAATCGTTATAGTTCCTGCTGGTGTTGAACCAAGATTGAAAAAATCCATTTTTAAAATATTTCATGGCGGCCATCCTCTTCCAAATCACAATAGTTACAATGCTGGTAAAAAACTGGTCTCATTTTTGAATGAAACTACCAAAAATGATTTTGTAGTATTTTTGATGTCTGGTGGAGGATCTGCATTATCTGTTAATCCTGATTCCATCTCTCTCAAAGACATGATAGTTGTAAATGATAAGTTATTTAGATCAGGTGCAAACATTATGGAAATTGCATGTATTCGTAAGCATTTATCACTAATCAAAGGTGGCCGTTTAATTCAAAATATGGACTGCACTGGAATTTCATTTCTTGTTTCAGATGTAATTGGTGATGATCTTGGTTCAATTTCTTCTGGAATGACTTATTGTGATAAATCAACTTTTGGCGATGCATTGAGAATTATAAAAAAATTCTCTCTTGAACAGAAATTTCCAAAATCTGCTTTGTCTGTTTTAAAATCTGGGTTAAATGGAGAACGTCCAGAAACTCCAAAAAAACCTAAAATTAAAAATATTATACTTTTAAACAATTCTGCATGTCTTTTTAAAATGAAAATTAAATCTAAAAAATTAGGTTACAATACGAGTGTAAATAACAAAATTGTTGATGATGTTAATTATGTTGCAAACGTACTTGGAAACATGATACTTAGGTCAAAAAATAATTGTCTAGTTTTTGGTGGGGAGCCAACTGTTAATGTAACTGGAAATGGAAAGGGTGGACGCAATCAAGAACTTGTATTAC
>Ga0257121_1000488_pt1 | contig 33335 bp, 27 predicted proteins | sample SI106_100metaG_FD_190180 | JGI IMG/M metagenome (GOLD analysis project Ga0257121, IMG submission 190180) | Marine microbial communities from Saanich Inlet, British Columbia, Canada - SI106_100 | ecosystem: Environmental > Aquatic > Marine > Inlet | place: Canada: British Columbia | collected...
ATAACTTTACTAGAGCTAATCTTGCCCGGCATTTAGGTTGCAGCCGCGCTTGGGTGACTAAGGTTTTGGGGTAACCGATTTCTTTGTGGAGAGAGACAGTCAAACAAAACTTCATAAAAGACATACACCTATTGGGGGACTTTAATCAGAAACAAAAAAGCCCCGACTAATCGAGGCTTTCTTATAAGATTTTATATTTCTTACTTAAGTAATACCATCTTCTTGGTCTGACTGAACTTCCCAGCTTGAATCATATAAATATACATTCCAGCTGATACGGGCTCACCAAGGTTGTTGGTGGCATTCCATTGGATAGAACGGTATCCAGCCGATTGATTACTATTTACCAATGATTTTATACTTCTGCCCATTAGGTCATAGATATTAATGCTAACTAAAGCATCTTCTGGTAGATCGTATTTGATCTGCGTAGTTGGATTAAATGGGTTGGGATAGTTCTGATGTAATGCGAAAACTTCTGGTATCGGTTCATCCCCAATCTCCAGTACCTGCGTACTAACACGTACTATTAACTCAGTACTGACAGATAGTGTAGTAGTGTTTACACTACGCATATCATCAAAATACACACCGTCATTAATACTGTATCCTATATCATACTCATCAGGCACATTTTCAAAGGTCCAGCTGATTTGTGCTTCAGACTCGCTGGATTCCATGGATAATATCCATTCCTGGTACCCATTTGCAGGGACTTCCGCTCTTATATCTTTGGTAAACTTATCCCCGAGAAGATAATCCCACTCCGGATGATTAGTGAATAAGTCGATATAAACCGGTCCAGGCGGAATGGGCGGATTAACTGCATCATGTTCAGCATCAAAACCATCTGTGGCAGTTTCTGCATAGCCAACCATCATCATTTCATCATTGGCACCCTCTACTTCAGCATTAAAGGCAATCATCCAGCCTTCATCCCTGGAACGGGAACCGTCACTACCATCATGCCGATGGATTGGAAAGGTCATATCTACTCCTGTTTCTAGTACAGCCACCCAGTAGCCACTCCAGGGTGAAAATGTGCTCGCAACTGCATAACCTGTACCACTGTATCCATAAATGCTATTTACCCAGCCCGCTGTTACAGCTTCCACATATACCTTAGTCTCAGCATCCTTGGTAAAGGACAAACTGTCCACACTGACATCCAACACCAGTGGATTACTAATGAGTTCCCAGCCCTGAGATAAGCTCATAGTGAAATCTGATACGATTGGTGTCCCTAGAACGTCAATAGTGGCACTCTGAGCTGCACCCAGCCAGTACCCTTCGCCTTCCAATAAAATCCCATCATAAGTATAGCCGTTATTAACATAGTCAAAGGTGTCCCAGTAATCACTAAAATCATCATCCAAGTTCACTGACATGCTGTCATTAGAAGGATTAATCGGTGCTCCCCATAGTGTCCATCCTGCAGTGACTGACGTTGTTAAACTGTCACCTACTACAGCAAAAATATAATTACTTTCAGATTCAGTCTCATTTCCCGCATAATCCATTGCTTTAATCTTTAAAATACCTTCATAGATGATGGTTGTATCCGGGACTGTCCAATTGTAACTGTTTACTGTTCCTAAAGCTGCCTGCAGAGTATAGGTTGTACCACTGTCAGATGAGAATGAGACCAGTACAGAATCCACTTCAAAGCCATCTGTGGATGTCCAGCCTAGGCTGTGGGTGGAATCTGATATAAGAATGGCGGGACCCGTACAGGATGCTCCCAGAGCCAATGCAGGTGCAGTAGTGTCACCAATGCTGACCCTGAATGGATGAGCGCTATCCGCTACAGCCGTAAAAGTGTAAGTAGCATTATTACTCAGTGTTTGTCTTGCACCGGTGGCAGTATTCTCCAATATCACAGGCACATCCGGCACATCAGTGAATGCAAATGTGAGCGTTGCTTCACCCGCATCAGTGGAACTGACTTCAAAATCCCAGACCTGCATGGTATCTGTCAAGGTGACTTCGGGACGGGCATCAGTAGAGAAATTATCGCCTAACAAATAATCCCATTCCTCATGAGGAAAATAAAGTCTGACACTGCTGCCGGGAGAAGCAGGAGGTTCCAAAACATCATAACTGGCATCAAACGTATTAGTAGCATCGCTGGCTACACCCAGGTAGTTATCATTATCGTTATAACTGCCAATGGATGCTTGTGCCTGTACACTCCATGTAAGTGCAGATGTGGTGGTTGTACCTGCAAAAGGTACATCCGTGCTCCAGGTGGCACCGTAAATGGTGCCGTCATTGCCGTTGCTGGTGGCATCAGACGCAGTAGCTCCTGAACCTTCGTTGAAGTTCCAGAAGCCTACTAAACCTGTTTCACTACCAGCTAGAGATGTAGACATGTAGGATTGGATTTCTTCTTGGGTAAGGGCAGTGTTCCAAGCAGATATTTCATCGAGGTGACCATCGTAGAAAGCACCACCTCCAGAACCCGTACCAATATAAAAACCATCTGTCGATACTTGATCTAATGGGTAGTTAATACTTTCTGAATGATCAAGTTCACCATCTAAATAATATATTAAATCATTCCCATCATAGGTCACTGATACATGGTGCCATTCATTGGGAGGAACAGAGCTATTTCCAAAAACTGGACCATTAGGTTCCCATTCTGTATAATTGGGTGTTACAAAATATATCAAGTTTGATTGTGAAAGACCAAAACCATACTGTAAAGTACCAAATATTGACTGGGTAAAGTCACCACCGGATGAGTTTGTATTCAACCAAGCCGTAATGGAAAATTGATCATAAAATTTAAATTCGTTTGGTGCGCTACCAATAACATAATCATCCACCCCATCAAAGCTGAGGGAATGTGTATTGGTTGCTGGTTCTTCTTGTTCGTCATTAATAGGATTAATATTTTCAAACCAACTTATTTGATTTTGACCTGGATCACCAAGCACAAAATCTTGATCACCATCTTGATCAAAATCAATTATAGAAAGTCTTGCGTATCCATTTCCTGAAAAGATTACTGAATGATAAGTAAAACCACCTAAGTGATCATTATTATATAAAATCAACTCATTACTTCCTGCATCTACTAATAAAATATCAAGATATTGATCTGAATTATAATCTATTAATTTTATAGTAGAAGGATAATTCAAGGAACTAGAAATTTCATGCATAATGAAACTTTCTGAACCATTATTTTCATACCAACGTAATCCACCATCATCTGGCAAGGTAACAACTATATCTTTATCACCATCTAAATCTATGTCACCAATTTCCGTTACAGTGGTAGTTATATTATCAATAACCTCCAATGAAAAATTCATGCTTCCATTATTTTTATACCAGACGACTTGACCTTCATATAGTAGTGCTGAAACAACATCCATATCACCATCATCATCTAAGTCAACAGGCATTACAGATGAAGGCCCATTTCCCTCTCCAATAAGAATATTAGTAAATGACTGGTTTCCATCATTTTCATATAAATAAATTTGATCTCCTCTCTGACCACTAGCAATAATATCAATGTCGTTATCGTTATCAAAATCAATTGCTATAGCTCTAGAAGTGCCATCAAGATTATCGTCTATAACATGTGAAACACCGAAACCTTGTCCACCATCATTTTCATACCAAACAACTTTGTTAACTTCTGAATAAACCGACAATATGTCCATATCACCATCGCCATCAATATCTGAAGAATGAATATCTCTAGCAGCATATATATTATTTGCAATCATGTGAGAATAAAATGGATCAGTGTCTCTATTCTCAAACCATCTTAGATTATCGTCCGATATAGTTGCTGAGAGAATATCATTGTCCCCATCAAGATCTACATCAGCTGAATAAACCTCCTCGATTTGGCCGTTTACATTTTCATAAACTAAATGTTGAATAAAAGAAGGCACATCCGTACTCCAGGCAGCACCATCATAAAGTGTAAAATTATTGCCATTTCCAGATAAATCAGAAACAGTTGTTCCACTACCGGTAGTAAAATCCAAAGCAATAATAGAATTGCTTTCTGATGCTAATGGAAACTCGGGTGTAAAGTCGGAACTATACCGAACACCATCGGTAATCCTAACGCTTGCTATATCACATTCCATGTAGTACACAGCAGCTATGAGACCTGTGTTATTTACATACAACTTATTAGAACTGCTTAAAAAGTCGCCTGATATAGTATATGAATCATTTAATACACCATCAACATATAAATAGGATTCACCAACATTATGATCATAAACACCGGCAATATGGTGCCATTGATCGTCATCTAACCGTTCGTTAGAAATAGTACCAAGAAACCCAACAAACCCTGCTGTAGAAGGATTATAATTTGAATAATTATCAAGACCAAAATTATTGTATGGGTCTCCACCACTGTGCCGATTATAATTTGAAATTATTGTAACGGCTCCTGCGCCTGTTAAACCACTATTCGGTCCAGAAGCAATCCCCGGATTCTTATACCAAGCTTCAACGGAAAATGAAGTGACACCCTGGAATATTGTTTCAGATGATGCATCTGATGATGCATACCCGTCCATATATTCAAAGCTGACGGAGTAGTTATCAGCATTTAAGAAAGTCAATTGAATGAGTATAATTGTTGAGATTAATCGTTTCATGATGTGCTCCTTATAATATTGTTAATATAGTGATAATGTATGATAAAGTCGTTTTACACTACCATACTAGTGTCGCAATATAATTATATTAACGTTAGATAATTAATATTATAAGATATCACTCTACATACAAAAAACAAGAACTTTCTTTTGATTTATTTTGTGCGGAACGCAGACACACAATGACATCATAAATCCCGTACGCCCATTGGGGAGTGTCATTAAAAATTATGTCCCACCTTTTTGTATCCCATTTTAGGTAATAGATGATTAAATATGACTAGGTATGAAACAAAAAGCCCCATCTTTCAATGGGGTTTTTCTATGCTCCACGGAACGTTTGATAACACGAACTATTTTACATTCCCCGCAAATGCCTATAGCCAGGGCAGAAACATCTGGTGAAAGCGGGAATCACCGGCTGGGCTCAGGTGAATGGCTGGCGCGGGGATACGGATCTGGGCACCCGGATTAAATATGACATCTACTATATAGAAAACTGGTCCATTTCACTTGATCTAAAAATCATGATCATGACTGTATTTAAAGGTATGCTACATAAAAACGCTTATTGATTTTTCCCGGAATGTAATTAGCGCAGGAGCAATAACTTTGCGGAAGGTGACATTAGCGAAAAAATATTATTATTTATTCGGGACCAATTTCTTTAAAACTTGGATTCAATTAGTAAGTGCAACATTGTATGATTCTCCAAAAAATACCTGATTGGGTGTTTTATACCCAAGTCTTTTTCTTGGACGATTGTTAAGTTTTTTCATGGCGTGGATTAACTCCTTATCTGTTATGGTTCTAAAGTCCCTGTTTTTTGGAAAGTATTGGCGTATGAGTCCATTGGTGTTTTCATTTGTACCTCTTTCCCAAGAAGAATATGGATGGGCAAAATAAAAGTTACATTTAAGTCCCCTTGCGATTTTCTCATGATTTCCAAACTCTTTTCCATTATCCGATGTAATCGTATGAACTTGGTCAGATATAGTGCCCAACAAACGTTTTATCGCGTCAGCAGTATTTCCCTTTGTTCTTCGATCTACTTTGTAAATCAGTGCAAGTCCGGATTTTCTTTCTGTCAGAGATACAATAGCCTGTTTAGGGTGATAGCCCCGGCCACCCCGATTTCGTTTAAGTTCTCTACTTACTGTCGATTTGTGAATGCCAATTACTTCCGAAATTTTCAATTGTGTAAGTCCTATTTTAAGCATCGAATATATTATGTATCTTTGTTCCAGCGTGAGCTGGCTGTAGTGTTTCATTTGTGCTCATCATTTTTGTCGGTGAGAAAAGTACGGAGCCTACAGCGGCTCCGCATCTTTCACAACCAGTCATTGAGTTGCACTTAAGAGTTGAATTCAAGTTATATGATAAATATAAATTCACATGCCATCCATTGGTCGGTAATTCCAAATTTTTCATATTTTTCAGTAATTACCAATATTGTAACAATTTTCTAAATATAAATCCCTATTTGATTATTAAGAATCTTTTAAAAAAGACTTAATTTCTTTATATTTTTTGTTTGTTGGATACCATAACAAAGCAAGTTCAATAGAAAGTAAAGCATCGTCTTTCTTTCCCATCTTTTCATACACTTGAGCAAGCAATGCATAGTATGTACTGCGGTGCGGAGTCCTTCTTATACAATCTTTTAATTGCTTTACTGCATATTCATATTGTTCTGATTTTATAGCAAATTGGGCAATCTTTGAAGCTGGATATGGAGAATAAGGCAATTTCCGAGAAGCTATTTCACCAATAGTGTAAATATTTTTTTCAGACGACTGATTTTTTATTAATTGACTTAAAATTTTATAATTTTTTTCTCCATTGAATCGAGTTATTGGGATTAAACAAATCCCAACAAATAATAGACCAATAAGTCCTACTGGAATAAACCTTCGTAAAGGAACAATTAAATCATCTTTATGAAACTTCAATCCCAGTGATGGTAGAATAAGAAAAGTAGCTACAGTAGAAGGAACTTGAATATTAAAATCTAATAAAGAATGTCCTGCCCATGCAAGACTTCCACTAAAAACAGCAACCCATATAGCTTCTGATTGAAACCTTAATTTTCGTTTTATAATAAGTATCATTAACCAAATAGGATAAAATAGCATTATCAAAGCAGCTATCCCTCCAAAAACGCCACACTGACTTAAAAAACAAAGAAAAAGACTATGTGCAAATCGGGTCACCGGAGCACGTGAAGATTTATTTTGTAAATAATGAGTATAATACTCACCCATACCTACACCTAGAAAAGGCTTTTCTTCAAACATGTTTATGGCCTGTTCCAATTGCAAAAATCGAAAATTCAAAGATGTGATTTTTTTTTCTTTAACTATCCAATTTTGAAAGAATAATCCTAGAAAAACTGTAAATAGTAATAATAGGAATAAATGTTTTAATCTTTTTTGGTTTGTTTTTTCTCCCCAATTAATTCGTCTAATTATCCAGAATAAAGCAATGGAGGTTATAACTATTGTTATGATCAAAGCTGCGGCGAGGCTTTTGCTAAACCATAGTGCTCCTAAGGTACAAATAATTACAAAACCAGAGAAAACAAAACTGCTAGCTCTTGGTGGATCAACGTAACGACCTGCTCTCCAAGCCAATAGGACGCATACAGGTAATAGTAAAATAAGATGTGCTCCTAAAGTATTTTTCCAGCTGAATGGTCCGGAAAAACTCGTATCAGATCTTAATCTAGATAGGACTTGTTCATCTATTCGTTCCCCTTGTTCTAGCTTTTTCTCAAGATTTTTAAGGACTTTTGGATACATATAAAATTTTTGATGCCAAGTAATAGATGATGCGGCTAAAGATCCTGCACAAATAGAAATTAAAATAAGGCGACGTGCTTTTGGATCGGCTTGAATATGAATAACACTCGCTGATACTAAAACGATAATTCCTAATAGTTGAGCTGAAAATAAATATGCTACATCTTTCTCTGTTGTATTAATCCAGCCAATCAAAGATGCAATTAAAATCATTATTCCTGGAAATACTATCAATAGACAAAAATAAAGAGAATTTCGTGAAAATCCACGACGGTTTAGAAGTATAACTAAAAGAGCAACGGCACTTATTAGAGGAAATGTAAAAACTGGCCATCCTGCATAAATCCATGAAAATAAATCTTGATTCCACGTGGATGTAACTGTCGGGTTAACATTTCCTCCATATTTGAGTGGAAGCAAAAACCAAATTGCCATCATTATTAAGGTACTAAAATTCTGTAAAGTTAGAGTCCCGTTTATAAGTGGAACTAAAACACCTATACTTCTTGTTATTGGATTCTTTTCAGATGTTATATTTTTAGATATTTTCAAACATAATTCCTCAATTAAATAAAATACATAACAAATGGATGATAATTATAATCATTAAATAAGGACATAAAATTTACAATTGATAAGTAGTTTAGTAATTATAAACGCCTATTTCAATTTCAAATTTTTCTAACAAATTTCTCATTACTGAATCATTTTTTCCACATATGGCAACAGTTCTAATACTTATGGAGTATCTTGGTGTAATTGGAATCTCGTGTTTGTGCATACCCAAATCTACCAATCATCCAGCAAAAAAAAAGCCCCGCAATGCGAGGCTCAGAATGAATGGATAAGTATTAAATATTACTTCAGCAGCACCATCTTCTTAACCTGCCTGAAATCTCCTGCTTGTATAGAATAAAAGTACATCCCTGCACCCACATTCCTGCCGAATGCATCGGTGCCATGCCAGGTGATGGATCTATAGCCCGGTTCCTGCACTTCATTCACCAGCGCTGTTACTTCACGACCTAAGATGTCATAGATAAACAGCTGCACATGACTTGCTTCGGGAAGATCATATTTGATCTGCGTTACCGGGTTAAATGGATTCGGATAATTCTGATGTAATGCGAAAACTTCAGGGGTTAACTGATCATCTATGGCAAGAACAGCAACATCTACCATATCAGAGTAATCACTTTGATTACCAGAGTGATCCACAGCAGCTATACGATAATGATGTATTTCACTGGACACATAGTCAGCGTCCATATAAAATGCATCTGCTGTCTCGATTAGCTCAACCATATCAAAAGATGTCTTTTCAATAATAAAATATTGAAAATCTTCATCAATACTCTCATTCCATGAGAGTTCTACAGTATTGTCAACTACAACAGCCATAACACCTGCAGGAACACCTGGGTGAATATTATCAACAGAATAACCCATCATTGGTAGTGACGCAAAGATCCCATTATTCATGGAAGCAACAACCATAAAGTTCGTAAGACCAGGACCTTCAACCGTTGAATCCATCACAGTAGTGACTTCATAAACATAGAATGGTTGACCAATCGCATCTCCAGATTGTACTAATACCCAATTTTCTTGATCATCGTATGTATCCCATCTGAAGACACTATAAGATTGTCCTGTTTCTACACCATTATCTAAGAAAGAACCATTAAAGCCTAAATAAACTCTTCCACCTTGATCATTTGGTACATCTGCAATCTCAATAATCTGTGGGGTAAAGTTTTCAACATGAAAATCAAATGTATCGATTACAGTTAGTTCACCATCAGTTAAAGATAGCTCCACTGGGAACATGCCTAGTTCTGTTGGTGTACCACGAAGCGTATCATCTGTTAGGCTTAACCATATTGGACCATCAACTAAGGAGACAACTAGAGTCTCAGAATCAATGTCACCAACTTGAAGATCAACATGGAACTCCAGGCCTAGACCAACAACAGCTTCTAAATCAGAGACAAACATTGGTGCATCGTTTACTGGAGTTATAGTTACAGTATTTTCAGCGCACACTTCATACTCACCATCATTCACACACAAAATCAGCGTTCCCGCTCCATTATAGTTCTCATCTGGAACCAACATAGGATTGGATGAAGGATCTCCATTCCACTGAACATGGATCTGGTCGTTGTCTGTATATAGTTCAAAGCTTATGTCTTCTATGCTGTTATCTATATCTGTAAGGATACCTGCTTCCATAAGCTCAGCCATAGACAAAAGCCCAAAGGTCTGGTCTTCATCCATCACAATCGAATCTAGTGCAAGCAGTACCGGTGCATCATTTACAGCAAATACGGTCACCATTACCGTATCAGACACAGACGCTCTCGTTGGGTTTGATGCGGTGACAATCATTTGGGTCTCACCATTCGCATCAGCTAACGTAAAGAGGTGCAGTAAATCTCCATCAATATTAACACCGATCACTGATGTGTCTAATATCTCAGCACCAAAGGTTAGTTCGCCGTCTATATCAGTAAATAAATCACTCAGGTCTACTTCCAAAGAATCTTGGGAGTCTTCATACATATAAATATCTTCCAAGTATCCATCTACAAATGGATCATCATCTACTGGATTTACGGTTAATACGAAACTGGTGTTGTCTGATAAACCGTCACCATCTATAACAGATAAATTGACATCTGTTACACCATGCCAGTTCCCATCAGGTACCAGCATCAGGCTGTCACCATCAGCAAAAATATAGGCTTCAATATTGTCAATAGGATCGACACTAAAACTGAGGTAATCACCATCTACGTCAGTGGCGGAGAGTTCAAGAGAAAGGACACTGTCTTCTTCCATGGATGTATCTACTATTGCGGCTATCACTGGTGCATCATTAACTGGTAGCACTTCTAAGCCAAAACTGGTTGTATCTGATAGGCTATTCTCATCTGTGACTATAACCGTAATAGGGGTAGATCCCCACCAGTCTGGTTCTGGTGTGGCAGTAAGGGTAGTATTATCAAAAGATACAATAACATCAGATGAATCACTATGGACTGAAAAAGTCATGTCTAAACCCATAGCTGAAGTAGCACTAATTTCCAGTGTTACAGAACCATCCTCAGTAATCTGCTGGTCATCAATATCGGTTAACACTGGTGCAAGAATGAGTGCTTCACATCCTACATCCAATGCACCCATATTGGCACTATTCTCACCAGTACCTACACAAGGTGAGTTTTCTGCTAAAGTATAGTCATCGCTATCGGGATTGCAGAAAAGTGGGTTAGCATCGATGTTTCCTGTACCTTCCCAACCTCCTTGAATATTTGAAAATAAAATCTCCAATTCACTTCCACTTTCATAAAATATTGGTAAAAATTCATCTGTATAATCACTTCCGTATACTATACAATTTGTTATCTGAGCAGCACCTAATCCAACAAACAACTCACCACCATAGTCACTAATATTATTACTTATTGTTGCATTAGATATACTGCCATTAGACTCTGCAGTATAAATACCAGCAGACTCACTTGTTGAACTATTATTATTAACCGTTATGACATCAATTTGGTAATTACTTTGAACAATATATATACCTGCTCCTGTCTCTGATTCATTATTGCTAACTAATAAATTATTAGCAACAATATTAGACGGAGAGTTATTTGATGATGCATCATTCCCTCCACACCATAACCCTCCACCAAAACTAGGTGCATAATTATTTAATATCTCTAAATTATATAGAGTTGGAGAACTTCCATTTATAAAAATACCCCCACCTTCATCTGCTGATGTATTATTTATTATTTTACAGTTCATAATTTTCGGATGAGAATTGTAACCAATAAATATACCTGCTCCTGAATAATCATCTGGAAAGACACTACCTTCATTTCCTTCTTTAAAGCCGTTTTGAATAGTAAATCTATTTAATACTGTTGTGGAATCCTCACCACTATTAAAAGTAACTACACCACCATTCTGACTACCATCTATGATAGTGGTCTCTCTATCTTCACCTATTACAGCAATGTTCTTGCCGTTGTAGTTAATGTTTTCAACATAAGTCCCAGCCTCAACTAATACCGTGTCGCCGTTGCTGGCTGCATCAATCCCTGCTTGGATTGTAGCAAACGGACTATTTTCACTGCCATCATTATCATCTGAGCCATCAGTAGCTACATAGTAGGTGACCGCTCCTGGTACATCCGTACTCCAGGTGGCACCGTAGATGGTGCCGTCATTGCCATTAGCAGTCTGGTCAGTTAGAGTAGTTCCAGTGCCTTCATTGAAATTCCAGTAGGCAATTAAACCTGATTCACTGCCAGTGGGTGATGTTGTCAAATAGGATTGGATTTCAGATTGAGAAAGAGCAGTATTCCAAATTGATAATTCGTCTAATTTTCCATTTATATTTGAGCCAAATCCCCCTCCCAGTGCTACATAGTCCCAACTTGAATGATTATATAGACTTGATGTTGGTATACTAGTAGATTGACTCAATAGCCCATCTTTGTATAAAGTTATCTGACCATCTGTTCTTGAATACACCGCAGCTAAAGAATGCCAAGCCCCATCATATTCATTTGTTGTTTCAGCGGCGTGCCATGTTCCACCTATGTAAACAGAAAACTTTATTTTGTCTTCACTTGGGAAAGCTCTAATCATCCAGTGTCCTCCTTCACCAGTGCCAATGATGAATGGTTCAGAATAATTTTCAAGATCATAGATTAAATCTTTTAAATATATCATTATTGTAAAACTTTCTGGATCATTTAATAATATATCATCAGACAGATTGACATAATCATCATCCCCATCAAAGCTGAGGGAATAATTATCAGCATTTAAAAAAGTCAATTGTGTGAGTATTATTATTGAGATTAATCGTTTCATGATGTACTCCTTATAATATAGTTAATAAAGTGATAATGTATGATAAAGTCGTTTTACACTACCATACTAGTGTCGCAATATAATTATATTAACGTTAGATAATTAATCTATACATTAATCCTCCTACATACAAAAAACAAGAACTTTCTTTTGATTTATTTTGTGCGGAACGCAGACACACAATGACATCATAAATCCCGTACGCCCATTGGGGGAGTGTCATTAAAAAGTGTGTCCCATTTTAGGTAATAGATGATTAAATATGACTAGGTATGAAACAAAAAGCCCCATCTTTCAATGGGGTTTTTCTATGCTCCGGAGGAGGGACTCGAACCCCCGACAAAGTGATTAACAGTCACCTGCTCTACCAACTGAGCTACTCCGGAAATAAACTTACTATCTTAAAACCATCACCGCGAAATTGCCTGTCCCGATTTATCGGGAAGCTACTCCGGATCATTATTTACTCCGAAAAACTGCGGAATAATTAAATACTATTTAAAAAAAGCTGGCAAATTTAGATAGAAATAATCCGGAGTCAAAGTTACAATTCCTTCTCAGCAATCAATTTTCTCTTTTTATCAAAGAGACCACTTTCAACCTGAAATTGAGTGATATAAACAACTCCATCTTCTTTATGAGGTTCTCCATAAACAGAATGGACTGATTTCAATCCACCCAACCATTTTCTTTCGTCAGCAAGGTATACAAGGTCACCAACATCTGCGCCCATGGTTTCCATATCCCCAATGGAAAACCTAACTTCACCTTCTTCACAATCTTTAACTATCCATTTGGCTAAGAGAGATTCACCGGGACGATCATTAGGTGCAGAACCTTTAAAGAATTCACGAGCTTTATCTAAAGACCAAACTGTAAGACCTTCCATCTTTTCCTCGGATGGCGGTGTTGTTAAAAGACCAACAATAACTCCGGATCCTGCACACACCAATGTATTATACAATGCACGTATATAAGTGTAAGGCCGCTCCGGATTAAACTCTATACCATGGTCAAATGGTGAAATAAATATTTGAGGGTATTTGTTTCCAATCCACATCAAGATTGCACCACCCAAAAATGTAGCAAATGCAGCGGGTGTAGAATATCGTTTCCAAAATATCCCTAAGAATATGGCAACAACAAGTGGTGGGGTCATTGTGCTGTGAAAGAATCCATGCGCTTCATATAATGTTGGGAAATTTTCAAAAAATATTGTGCTCAATGCTCCCACGGCAGTTGCCCCCGCAGAAACGATCATAGCCACTTTCAAATAATGTTTATCATCTTTATCCTTTACAATAGGTCGATAAATATCATTAATTACTACAGCTGCGACAGCATTGATCAATGTGTCCACAGTTGACATTAATGCAGCTGCAACAGCTGCAATTACGAATGCGAAAAGGACTTCACTTCCGGTAATTAAATAAGCAACTTGTGTAAATACATGATCCAATTGCGTTGTGGCATTCCATGATTCTGGAGTCACAATACTAATGGCCTTCCCAATCCAACCAGCGTTTGAGACAACAATTGTACAAATAGGTAAGAGAATAAGTACATTAAATGCGGCTGCTTTTCGACCTTCATGGACAGATTTACAGGCCATAAACCGCATGATGAGCCCCTGATTCATAAATAGAAACCCAACGGATCCTGCCACGCCATCCTGCCAAAATATTCCAACAAAATTAAAATTTGAAGGTTGATTAAAATTTGCTAAAGGTAATTTGAATTCCGGAGAAAGTGCATTCCAGAAAATATCAAAACCACCCACATAATTTATTCCTAGTATAAAAACCAAAATCCCGGCAAAGATCAATATAAACCCTTGTAAAAGGTCTGTGAAAATCACAGCAGTCTGACCACCGAATGTTATATAAATCCCGGAAATGATTGCTACAATAAATATGATCATATAAAGATCAATTCCCAAAAGTGGTTCTAATGTTTTTCCCATGGTGAGAAAACCAATAGCGATATACCCAATCATATAACCCAATATTGCAATTGTTGCCAAAATACGAACGCCCGGGTTAAACCGCCTTTCAAAATAATCTGGAATCGACCGAATCTTGGTGTAATAAACAATCGGCAACCAGCCGAAAAGAAATAGCGGCATAAAGAACCAATCATTCATATAGGTCATGGTTGATGAAAAACCATGCTCATAGGCTTTTGCCGAATATTTTAAAAAGCTATGGCTTCCGACACCTGTTGCAACAATAGACATGGTAATTAACCACCATGAAAATCTGCGACCACTAAAAAAGAAATCTTGAGTTGTTTTATTATATCGGGCAAAAAACGAACCAAACCCCAAAACGACAGCAAAATAACCAAAAATAATTACCCAAAAAGAAGCTGATGTTTGAATAGCGCTATCCATTATCAAACTCCTTTAGGTTTTTTAAACAATGTGAAAATCAAATTGGCTGTCATTGCTATCATAATCAAACCGATTAATGCCGCAAACATCGTTTCACCTATGGCTGCGAATGTAAACAATCCATGAATTCCCATATAATAAAAAAAGCCAAAAATAAGAATTTTATACCATTCTTTATGTCTGACTATCTCAAGCTTCAACGATCTTGATCGGAAGATGATAAACATCCCGATTAAGAAAATTCCTCCACCTACCCCATATAAATAAATATAAGGTATCCAAGTTCGACTAAAATCAAGCATGTATTTTATCCTTTAATAAATCAAAGTGAGGTTTAAGATTATCCCAAGTTTCCTTTAATCCTTCAACCATCACTTTTGTGTGCCCAATTAAGGGCATGAAATTAGTATCTCCACTCCACCTTGGCACAATATGATAATGTAGATGTTCTTCTATACCTGCCCCACCGGCTTTTCCAATATTTACACCAAAATTAAAACCTTCAGCTTTCATTGTTTTTTTCATTATTGACATAGACTTATTAGCAAGAGTCATGATTTCCAAATTGCAAGAATCGGATAAATTATTAGTTTCATTTGTGTGGCAATAGGGCGATATCATCAAATGACCATTTGTGTAGGGGTAAAGATTCATTAAAATAAAAGATTCCTTTCCGCGGAATAAAACAAGATTATCTCTATCATTTTCAGATTCAGTTTTCAAACAAAAAATACAGCCGTCTTCTTTAGGTGATTGGATATAATCCATGCGCCAAGGTGCCCAGAGCCTTTTCATGGAATTCGGATAATGGTTAATAGAAAATGTGCCATGCGTGAATTTACTTTTTACTAGAATTAAGTTTTATTGCAAAGAATATTTTTTGTACTAATGATTCATTTAACAAATTCCTATCTCCCATCATCGCACTGAGCCAGGTCAAAGTGTCACATCTCATATCAACCTTCTCCATTTGTTGAGTTCCGTTCTTTCACCACTCGTTTTTCTTGTTCTTTTGGCATTTTTTCATAATGACTAAAAGATTCAGCATGAATTCCGCGCCCGCCTGTCAAAGATCGAACGGTCGTAGCGTAATGATATAGTTCTGCCTGTGGGACCTGTGCTTTTATCACCTGAAATTTTCCATCTGCATCCATACCCATAATTTTTCCACGCTTACCCGAAATATCACCCATGATATCTCCCATAAATTCCTCGGGGACTGTTACTTCAATATCAAGAATGGGTTCTAACAAACAAGGTTGTGCACTCATAAATGCTTCTCGAAATGCGTGCTTCCCTGCGGTCTGAAATGCAATATCTTTTGAGTCCACAGGGTGCATTTTCCCATCGTAAAAATCTATTTTCAAATCAACCACTTTGCAGCCTGCAAGGATTCCGTCCGAACAAGCAGTTTTTACGCCCTTTTCAACCGAAACAACAAAAACCCTATCTACATTTTGTCCAACTAAAGAATGGGTGAAATCTATACCGTCTCCTCGTTGCGTAGGTTCTATTTTCATCCAAACTTCTGCAAATTGTCCAGCGCCACCCGATTGCTTTTTATACCTGTATTTTGCGGCACCATTTCTCAAGATTGTTTCACGATAAGGTACTTTTGGTTTCTCCAATTCAATATCAATTCCAAAACGACGTTTCAACCTTTCCGTCGTCACTGTTAAATGGAGTTCACCTTGGCCGGAAATAATAGTTTGTTTTACCTCACTATCTACTCGATAGATAAATGTGGGATCTTCTTCATGAAGAGTTGCAAGTCCAATAGCAAGTTTCTCTTCATCTCCCTTGGCTGTAGGAACAATGGCTGCATGGATATTTGGATTGGGAAGATTCATAGAAGGCAACTTAACACGTTTCCCTGAACAAAGTGTATTCCCCATATGTGTATTTTTTAGTTTAACTACACTGGCTATATCTCCGGCATATAACGCATCAACTTGTGTTTTATTTTTTCCGTTTAAAATGAACATTTGCCCAATCCGCTCATGGGTATTACGGTCCGTATTATAAAAATCATTCCCTGTTTTCACCATTCCAGAATAAACCCGAAATAAGGATAATTCTCCAGAATGGGCTTCAGCCATTGTTTTAAATATTTGAAGGACCGAATCATTTCCATCTAACAAAATTTGAACTTCATTTCCTTGCTCATCATGAGCTGTTACCGATTTACGATCGTCTGGTGATGAACCATATTTACTGATAAAATCACAGACGCGTGCAACTCCAATATTGCTTGTGGCAGATGTACAAAATAAAGGAACAAATGTTTGATTTTGAATTGCTTCATGAATTCCACTTCTCATTTCTTCTTCTGATAAACTACCCTCTTCAAAGAATTTTTCAAGAAGTGAATCATCTGACTCAGCAACATATTCGATTAATTCTTGATGAAGTGCTTTTGCTTTTTCTATTAATTCATCTGGTAACTCACCCTCTGTCATTTTCCCAGAACCATCCGTCTGATATGTAATTAATTCTGTTCGCAAAACATCCACATTCTGATTGTAATTAAGACCCGCATTTACAGGGAACATCATGGGGAAAACGTTATTCCCAAATCGCCGTCTTGCTTGAGCTAATATTTCATCAAACCGTGTATGTTCCCGGTCTAATCCATTTACAACCAATATTTTAGGAATCCCCAATTTCGTAGCCTGATTCCACATAGTTTCCGTGCCAACCTCAACGCCATTAACAGCATGGATTGTTATTAAAGCAAGGTCAACCACACTCAAAGCACCGGTTGCTTCCCCAATAAAATCAGAATAACCTGGCGTATCAATTAAATTAAATTTTTTCTCCATCCATTCCATGTGGAGCGGGGTAGCATGGATCGATATTTGACGAGCCTTTTCGCCCGGATGATAATCTGATGTTGTAGAACCATCTTCTATAGTTCCAAGGCGGTTTATTTCGCCACCCAACTTTAACATTGCTTCTGATAAACACGTTTTGCCAGAATCTCCATGCCCAACAATTGAAAAATTTCTAATATCTGAAGATTGATACTGTTTCATTAATCTGCCTCGTTAAGGTCATATATTGTTAAATGGAAAAGGGTTGGAGTGTAACAAATCACAGAGACTAAAATCAAGAAATTTAAAGCAATAAAGATCGTGTATCTTCAATGTATGCCCTCAATGCGGGAATCATGTAAATATCGTCTAAATTATATTCCAAAAAGCTTGTAGCTAAAACTTTTAATCTGTGTTCTATGGGTTTCAGTTTATTGACTACAATGACTGTTTCATCTTTAACAATACAATATCCACCAGAAAAATTCCCTTTCCCATTTATTATTTTTACACCCAACCGTTCGCCTAATGCTTCAAATTCTGAATAAAGTTTTTCGTTTTTAATCACGTTAAATCTTGCTGACCATTTGTTTTAAGAAACTCAACCATAGCTTTTACATCTTCAACTTTATCTTTAGAGACAACTAAGATTGCATCATTGGTATTCACAACCACAAGATTACTGGCGCCAATAATCGCTGTGAATTTTCCATTGGATTGAATTAAATTATTATTTCCATCAATAATTTTTCCATTACCTCTGATAATATTACCCTCAGAGTTAGCATTAAACACATCATACAATGCACTCCAAGAGCCCACATCATTCCATTTGAATTCGCCACTAACTACATAAATATTCTGAGCTTTTTCAAGTAACCCATAATCAATTGATTGGGGTTCAATTTGTTGCCAAATTTCTTCAAACTTTTCACCCTTATTGAGTTTTTTCCCAATATCTTTTAATAAAAGAGTCAATTCGGGCATATAAGCTTCCATGGCATTCATAAAGGTTTTTGCCTTCCAAAAAAACATACCAGCATTCCAAACAAAATCACCGCTGGCAACAAATCGCTTGGCTAAATCTTTATGAGGCTTTTCAGCAAATGTCTTAACACGAAAAGCACCTAAATGATTTTCGTCACTTCCATCATCATACTGGATATAACCATAAGCAGTAGATGGTTCTGTAGGGCGAATACCGATTGTTACCAAATTCTCACTTTTCTTGGCAAGATAAATTGCCGTGTTAACTGACTTTTCAAATGCTCTGTGACCCACTATCAAATGATCTGCAGGGAAAATTCCCATCACAGTATCTGGTTCAGACAATTCCAGTAATGATGCAACTAATCCAATGGCAGGTGCCGTATTTTTCCCGGAAGGTTCTACAATAACATTTTCAGATTTTATACCTTTTATATTTTTTATAATAGGATCATAAAGATCCTCCCGAGTTACAATATAGATATCTTTTACTTTTTTTAATTTTGATAACCGATCCACCGTCATTTGTAGCATGGATTGTTCACCCACAATATTTAAAAGTTGTTTCGGTTTACTATGACGACTATATGGCCAAAATCGGGTTCCGCTCCCGCCGGCAAGGATTACACATTTCATTTACGGAATTTGCTCCAAATTGATTTGATTAAGTTCAAGATCCCAATTGGTTCGAATCTTTACAGTATCAGGGTATTCATAAAACCATTCTGACGGTTCATAGGGTTGGATTTTCCCATACGAATATCGACCAGTCTCATCTTTATCTTGAAAAAATAAAAGTGTATAATTTCCATCGGGTAAAAGGTTCATATCAAAAATACCATTTGAATTTACAACGGATCGAAAGGTGCTGGGTTCCTTTTCCATGGATGAGACTTCAACCCTAACATTCTCCTTATTTCCTTTCACTATAGAGCCTATAAGCCTACCGTATCCTTGGAATTCAGAAGTTTTGAACGATATGATTTTTACAGAATCTTTCAGAGATTGACCAAATATGGGTTGAATTTTATCTTTAAAAACAGATAGAGTATAAGACGTCTTTGGACGCCAATTTTCTTGTGGAAGTATCATTGCATTATTGGGAGACTTCCAAATCAATTCAAATGGAATTGGAAGAGTATCTTGATTTAATAAAAATGGACTTTGACTCTCTTCTTGATTTATCAAATTTGAAAATACGATGGATAATGGAACTATATTTTCTTCCTGAATGGGTAAAACATATTTTTTTGGTGGTGATTTAATTTCAAGAAATGTTGTATCTGTTGTGGTGTCCACTTTTACACGAATCATTCCAGAATCAATTATTGCATTTTCACCCTGGATTATCCCATTTGTCTTAAATGTAACATATTGAGTATCACCCAAATTGGGTAATGTGATATGGATTTTTTTATTATCCAATGGGTCTATAAATTGCTCTGGTACATGAAAAGTTGAATCATCGAATAATGCTTTAATTTCCAAATCAGATAAAAAATCATTTATTTTTTCTGAAAAAGTAACCGTAGCCCAGTTCCCCATTTTCCATGCTGCTTGAATCATTTTTATGGGACCCATTTTATTCGAAATTCGAATATTCAAATGACTTTTCTCCTTCTCATTTCCTAAGCGGATAATTGAAACCCACGGCAATCCAATCACCATTCTGTTCGAAGAAATGGGTAAGCCTGCTGAAGAATGATCCACAGCCACACATCGATAAATTCCATCGGATAAGAATCCAAATTCAAAATGACCACTATCAGAGGCATCGACCACATAATCAGGAATTCGTTGATAAAACTCGGTAGAATCCTTTTCATTCTGAATCTTCCATAAATGTACCGAAGCAGCCTTATTATAAGTTATAGATCCGGAAATTTTCCCTTCATCAATTTTATCTCCCGTGGCGAATGCCACTTGTATTCCTTGAGACATTGCCACCTTATGCTCATCTTTTAAAATTCGTCCAATTGATATAATATAGGTTTGTTTCTCATTCAGAGAGTCCGGGAATTCCACAAAAACACGGCGTCCTTTATAAACAATTTCGGGTGGGTTCTCAAAAGTTGGCAAAACTCGAATTGCTTTTTCAACTGTGTTCGCATCCATGTATTCAGAGAAAATGAGCTCAACTCGTCCACCTTCAAAATGGATAGTTCCATCAGCAGGAATTGTTTCAATAAGTTCGGGTGGCGTTTCATCTTTGGGGCCGCCGGGTGGACCCTGAATTGCAGCACAGGAATAAAGTATAAAGATTAACGTAACAACGCAACCTTCTCTTATTATTGGAAATATTAAATTCAATTTACAATTTCTTCGTATTTCATTGTGCCTGTTTTGGCTAAGATTTACCAATGTTTAATTCCAAATTTACGGGAATCTCTTTATTAAATGTCAGTTCTGTTTTTGATATATTTAATGTAATACACCAAACTTTTACACCAGCCTTATTTGCTTCAAGCACAGCATTTGCCAATTTAGGATCCCTTTCCCACATGGGACGAAATGAGTGTGCATCCGGTCGTTGACATACAAATAATATGCCTGCACCTTTCCCCTGTTCAACCAATTTTTTCAATGCCAAGGCATGCTTCGTACCTCGTTCCGTTACAGCATCAGGAAATTGTGCAACACCATTTTCTACAAAAGTAACAGACTTCACTTCGAGATAAAATTCTAATCCATTTGGATCTTTTAATAAAAAATCGAAGCGATGCTTTCCCACAGGAATTTCAGGACGAATCAACGTATAGTCATTGAAAATCGGAATTTCATTTTTCGCTAACGCCTCCTTTACAAATTGATTTGGCAGTGCTGTCACGAGTGAAATCAATTGCCCTTTATGGTTTACCATGACTGTAGAGAATTTTGTTTTCCGTTCCGAATTTTCCGGTGCAGCACGTACTAATAGATTCGCATTTGGCAATAACAATTCTTTTAATCGACCCGGATCTGGCAAATGGCTTCTGTGAATTTCACCATTGATCTCAATCATGGTAATGAATCGGTTGGGTCGTTCCACGAATTTTGCTTTTAAAAGTGGGCCAGGGATTATCATAAAATATTCATCATAAAATACGGCGGAGTTTATTCAATTTTCCTCAATGTGTTACAAAATGTTTAAGAGTTAAAAAGTGTTCGAGTATTAATGTATTCATATGAATACTCAGAACACTACAAGCACATAAACACATTTATAAATCAGAATTATATTTGGCATAACTTTAATTTTGCCTTATTTTCTGTGTCTATATTATAACATAATAGAATTATCACATGAATATTGATCAAAAAGACAGACAGCTATTAGAAATATTACAATCCAATAGTCGAACAACCAATGCTGAATTAGCCAAACAAGTTGAACTCTCACCTTCCAGTACCTTGGAACGGGTGAAAAAACTGGAAGCTAGTGGAATTATTGAAAAATACATTACACTCTTAAATCCAAGAAAGGCTGGCTATACTTGCTTCACATTTGTTGAAGTAAAATTGGCACGACACGGTGAAACACCCGTGGAAGATTTTTTCAAATCTATCGCAAAAATGGACGAAGTTTTGGAGTGTCATCATATTACAGGCGAAGCAGATTTCCTTTTAAAGGTGGCCACTAAAGATATTCCCGCCTACGAAGAATTGATTCTACACCAACTTTCCGCTCTGCCCAATGTGCAAAATATGAAAACATCTGTGGTACTTTCCACATTTAAAAACGAAACCAAACTGGCGATATAACAATGGCACTTGTTCCTTCCTACATCCAACAACTTGCAAATTATAAACCGGGGAAACCCATTGCAGAAGCTCAGCGTGAATTGGGTATAAAAGATTTTATAAAATTAGCTTCCAACGAAAATCCATTGGGTGCCTCACCAAAAGGCTTGGCTGCTATTCAAGATTCACTAAAAAATCTTCATCGCTACCCTGATGCTACTGGCTACGAGCTCCGCACAAAATTAGCAAACCGCTTTAATATAAAAATTGAAAATGTGGTTTTGGGTGCTGGGTCTGAAGGTATTATGTCCACAATTATGCGAACTTTTTTACTCAGTGACGATGAACTTATAAGTGCCGCCAATTCATTTATCGGATTTCGTGTTTTGGCCAATGCTTCCGGCCGGCGGGTCCATTGGGTTCCCATGAAAAATTATCGTTACGATCTGGAAGCCATGGCAGACAAAATCACAGATTATACCAAAATTATTTATATCGCCAATCCGGATAATCCAATGGGGACCACCATCACCCGTCAAGAGTTTGACGAATTCTATAGACACGTTCCGGAAAGAGTTCTGATTATTTTGGATGAAGCCTATTACGAGTTTGCCCAAGATTCGCCAAACTATCCCGATTCTATGAGTTATCGTTATGACAATGTGATTACACTTCGAACGTATTCCAAAGCTTATGGCTTGGCGGGCATTCGAGTTGGATATGGCTTTGCCCATGAAAGTTTGATTGGAAATCTTTTAAAAGTGAAAGTTCCGTTTGAGCCATCTCTCTCTGCTCAAGCCGCTGGAATAGCTGCGTTAGATGATGTGGATTTTCTAACTGAAACACTAAAAATTAATCAAGAAGGCATGGCCTTTTTAAAACAAGAATTTGATGCACTTGGCATTGAACAAATCCCATCAGCCGCCAACTTTATAACCACGGTTTGGGATTCAGAAAAAACAGCATCAACAATGACACAAAACCTTTTAGAAAAAGGTGTCATTGTTCGGCAACTCACTGGCTTTGGCTGGCCGAATTCTATCCGCATTTCTGTGGGATTGGAATCAGAAAATCAAAAATGTATTGAAAGTTTAAAGGAAATATTATGAGCAATTTACCCTATGACATTAAAGGGTTTGACCATTGCGAACTTTATGTAAGCAATGCCAAACAAACCGCACACTTTTACCGCACAACTATGGGATTCCAACCCATTGCCTATCGCGGACTGGAAACAGGAAATCGAGATAGTGTTAGTTATGTCCTGAATCAGGACCGAATTAATTTGGTCATTACATCGCCGTTAGAAAAAAATACAAAAATTGGTGCCCATATTGATCGCCATGGCGATGGCATGAAAGATGTGGCCTTTACCGTTGATGATTCTGAATCCGCTTGGAAAACATCTCTGGAGCGTGGCGCAAAAAGTGCCATGGAACCCAAAGAAATCAAAGATGGGAACGGCGAAGCGGTTGTTTCTGCCATAGAAACATTCGGTGATACAATCCATACTTTTGTGGAACGGAAGAATTATAAGGGTTCTTTCCTTCCCGGATTTGAAACAAATGATTTCGGACTCAAATCTGAATCAACTGGACTTGTACATATCGATCATGTGGTTGGAAATCAGCCCGATGGCGAAATGCAATCTGTCTGTAATTTTTATGAAAATGTGTTTGGCTGGCATCGATTCTGGAGTGTGGATGATAAAGATATTAATACAGAATATTCATCCCTTCGTTCCATCGTTATGGCCAATGATAATGAAATTGTAAAAATGCCCATCAACGAACCCGCCGATGGACTTCGGAAATCTCAGATTCAAGAATATATCGATTATTATGAAACGGGCGGTGTTCAACATCTTGCTCTCTCCACAAGAGATATTATTTCTACCGTTAAAACCATGCGCGCGAATGGTGTAGATTTCCTGCCCACACCAAGGTCATATTATGATTCGTTGTCATCTTGGATTGGACCCATCGATGAAGACCTTGATACGTTGGCAGAATTGGGTATCTTGGTGGACGTAGATGAAAATGGCTATATGCTCCAGATTTTTACGCAACCTTTGCAAGATCGTCCGACATTATTTTTTGAAGTTATCCAGAGAAAAGGCTCCAACAGTTTTGGGAAAGGCAATTTTAAAGCATTATTTGAATCAATTGAACGTGAACAAGAAAAAAGAGGAAACCTGTAAATGAAATTTGTAACCTACACTCAGGATGGTGGCGATCAGCCTCGATTCGGTTTTAAAAAAGATCAATATATTGTGGATGTAATTCGGGCTGCTATTTGGGCTAAAGAATCAAAAGGAGATCCCAGTTTTCTGGAAATTCCATCCACACTAAAAATGGCATTGGAAAATTGGGATGCAAACTTTTCTAAATTGAAAGAGTTGGATGCATCCTTACCAGAAATGAATATTGAGTCCCATGCTGGTGGTGGTAAACCTATTGCTATTTTGGAAGAAAATGTGCAATTACTATCTCCCATTCCAAATCCCCAGTCCTTTCGGGACTTTTATGCTTTTGAACAACATGTTCGTGCTGCACGGAAACTCCGGGGATTAGATATGCATCCGGATTGGTTCAAGATTGCCATTTTCTATTTTTCAAATCCGGCTGCGTTATATGGACATAAAGAAGAAATTCCCTATCCTCGTGGAACAAATGAACTGGATTATGAATTAGAATTCGCTGTGATTATTGCCAACGGTGGATCCAATATAGCCCAAGAAGATGCAGACCAATATATTGCCGGATACACGGTTTGTAATGATTGGTCCGCGCGAGATTTGCAGCGGGAAGAAATGGCCATGAGTCTCGGCCCGGCAAAAGGAAAAGATTTTGCCTCCAGTTTTGGACCGTATATGGTAACACCAGATGAATTAACAGACGCTTGGGACGATAATGGTAAACTTCATCTCCGCATGACGTGCCATGTAAATGGCAAACTCATTTCCGATGGAAATACGAATGACTTGTATCATCCATTTACCAAAATGATTGAACGCGCATCCATGAATGCCAAATTACTTCCCGGTGATATTTTGGGTTCCGGAACTGTGGGTACGGGTTGCATCCTGGAACTTCGCCCGGATAATGTAGGTGGTTGGATCAAGAAAGGGGATGTTGTCCGAATGGAAGTGGAACGATTGGGCGTTTTAGAAAATAAGATTGTTTAAGAAAGATTAAAGATGAGTGTTCATAGATTACTTACCCCATCTATATCTTCCCACCCAAAGGGGAAGACTTTTGTTTCCACAAGAATGGTGGAAAAAGAATCGGGAATAAGAAATATTGAATTCATAACTTAGATCAACTTAATTAAAATAAATGATTAGGGTACAATAATGCCATTTTATCAAAAACGGGGAGCAATCCCAAACAAACGACATATCCAATTCCGGGATAATTCCGGGAATCTTTACTGGGAAGAACTCATCAGCCGGGAAGGGTTTAGTCACATGTATTCTAATGTGTACCACACTCATCCACCCACCGGCGTTGAAGCTGTAGGTGAAATGAAAAAGATCAATTTACTTACAGCAGACCAAACGCATCGTCACCATCATATCCGAACGGCTAATATGAATTCTAATGGCGATGCAATTTCATCTCGCATTCCCCTTTTCTTTAATTCGGATTTGGTTATTTCTAAAGCCCATGTAACAGAATCCATGAGCACTTTATATCGAAATGGAAACGCGGATGAAGTTTTATTTATCCATACTGGTTCCGGAACATTCAAATCCAATTTCGGAAATATGGATTTGACACCGGGAGATTATCTCGTAATTCCCCGTGGAATTATTTGGCAAATCGACGTTAAAGAATCCATACGAATTCTTATCACAGAATCTTCCGGCCCCATCGAAACCCCCACGCGTTACCGGAATAAATTTGGTCAACTTTTGGAACATTCTCCTTTTGCCGAACGGGATTTTCGGACACCCGAATTTGCCGGACCCGTGGATGATTCACCCATGGAAGTGGAAGTAAAGCTTCGTCATGGAATCCAAACTTATGGCTACCAACATCATCCATTTGATGTGGTGGGTTGGGACGGCTATTACTTCCCCTACATTTTCAATATTAACGACTTTATGCCCATTACAGGAAAAATTCACCAACCACCACCAGTCCATCAAACTTTCCAAGCCCATGGATTTGTTATTTGTTCTTTTGTACCAAGATTATTCGATTATCATGGTGAATCTGTCCCAGCGCCTTATGCCCACAGTAATGTGGACTCCGACGAGGTTATTTATTATGTGGAAGGGAATTTCATGAGCCGGAAAGACATTGATGAAGAATCAATTACCTATCATCCCATGGGATTACCTCACGGCCCCCAACCGGGAAAGATTGAAGAATCACTGGGAGCAAGAGAAACAAACGAATTGGCTGTCATGATTGATACATTCAAACCGCTAAATATGACAGAAGCAGCCTTGAAAGTGGATGATGAAGATTACCCTTATTCTTGGATTGAATCATGATATTTGACCCAAACGAAATTCCATTCCAGGAAACCCATAAATTGATGATCGGGAGTATTGTGCCCCGACCCATTGCGTTTGTGTCCACAAAGTCCAAGGACGGGAAAAATAATGTAGCGCCTTTTTCTTATTTTAATGGCGTTTGTTCCAAACCGCCCACTATCATGTTTGCGCCAGCTCGGCGTGGTTGGGATGGGCAAGAAAAGGACACTTTGATAAATATCCGCGATACAAAAGAGTTTGTGGTAAATATTGTATCTGAATCTTTTGCAGAAAAAATGGTACTATGTTCTACCGATTTTGATTCTGATGTGGATGAATTTGAAATGTCCGGAATCACGCCAATTGCCTCTCAAAAAGTGGTACCACCCAGAGTTGGAGAATCCAAGGTGAGTTTTGAATGTATATTAAATCAGATCGTAGAAATTGGTGATGGCACTGCTGGCAGTGGATTTGTGGTTATTGGAACCATCGTCCTGTTTCATATTGATGAAGAAGTTTATGAAGATGGACGAATCAATTTAGAGCAACTCCAAGCCTTGGGGCGCATTGCCGGAAATGGTTATGCCCGAACGACTGATACGTTTGATATAATTCGAAAAATAAAGCCGGATGAAAAGAAAGAAACGAAATAAGACGATCAGATTATGTTACCCACCTAACTCTACATATATAAAACCCGACTCATGTGGGGCTTTATGTTCCAATTTTGATTAAAAAAGTGAAGTTTTTGTTTAGTGATAATCCAGTTTTATTCTTTTCCATCTCTTTTCAATCTTTTGGCTAACTTCTTTTCTTTAGCTGATTTTAAAGGTTTTTTCTTTTCGCTTTTTTTAGCATCTTTTCCCTTTCCCATCATATTCCCTTTTATTTAATTAATAATAAATCTCATATTCCCAAATCTACCCATCGGGTTATAAGACCAACGATGTTGTAACAATTAGAGAACTTACAGAAGAGCGTAGAAACCACATAGAACAATGCAGTTTAAAACCCGCATTTCAGTAAGGCTTTTTTGTCATCATTTTGCAGTAATCTTTTCAATTGCAGTAATTGTGAACTTCGTCTCTTTACCCCGGATTTCAAGCGTAAAATCATCATCAATCTTTTTCCCAACTATGGATTGGCCAAAAGGTGAATGGATGGTTATAACCATGGGATAAAGATCCAACTCAAATTCAATGGGACCTAATAAGTAATAGTCTTCGGCCTCATCTTTACCCTCTTCAAAGATTGTAACCTTATTGCCAAATCCTACCCTGTCAGTCTCAATTTCGCCATACTCGATGATCTTGAATGGCGAATGGGTTTGCAGAACTCGCGTCTTACGTACTATAAAACTCTGCTCCTCTCTAGCAGCGTGGTATTCCCCATTTTCCTTCAGATCTCCATGACTAGCTGCATCTCTAATCTTTAATGAAGTCTGTTTCTTTTGTTTATCAAGAGATTCCATTTTTTCTTCTAATGCGCGGTGTGTATCCCGCAATATCAAAGTCGCCATAATAACAGTCCTATTATTGTTCGGATTAAATAAATTGTTTGTGGGAAAGTCCCCAAAAGTTACGAGATGTGTCCTGCCCCAGTCGTTCGTACCACTTAATAATTTAGTGTTTGAGATTGCAATTATCTGCAATTCAGGAGAAAAATTAAGTCAAAGAACAAGCTCAATCAAGTGCTTGTTTCCCATTGTCTAGCATTGAAATCTATAGAATATTTTTAATTGCCTGGAAACGTAAAAGAAAAAGCATCAATTTCCTTTCGGGAATCCAAGGCTTTTCAAGTGTTGCGATGGAAGGATTCGGACCTCCAACCTTCCAGGTATGAGACGGACCTAAATTAATGTATTAATTCCCGATTGCATGTAGATTCTTCCCTCTTAATTTTTTACCGTGAAAACAGAGCTTAAGAAACAAATTTACCAGGCCCAGTGTATTGGAAATGTTGAGCCGATTGAATACATGATTCCATATCCATCAATGCGCTCTTTGATTGAAGGTCAAAATATAAAATTTTCAGATCAGATGATTTTTAATAATCCGGAAATGACCAATCTCCAATTTTATCAAAAAATTCAACAAACCGCTCATTGGTTAGATAGCTTAGGACTCAAACCAAAAGAACGAATCATTTTATCTGAATTGGATTTTCCTCAAACAGAGATCCTTCTTTTTGGGATTTGGCACTTAGGAGCGATTGCAGTTATTCCTGCAAATGAATCTTTAGATTCTGTAAAAACATATTGTGATACAAATCTTGTGATAGAACTAAGTATCAATCTTTTTGATATAATTAAGAAATTCCCTATAAACTTTAACCCAAAATACAAACCGTTATTGGATGATGAAGCATTGATCACTTTTGAAACAGGAACAGGGATTCGACTCTCTCATTATAATCTGTTGGTCAATACCAATAGTGTTCAAAAAACCATCGATCTGAAAAGTAGGACACGATTTTCATGTGATCTAAAACCAATGTCATCTGCTTGGGCCGTTTTAAAAGCAATCCTTCCTATTTACTGCGGGTGTATTTATGATGATGAGAATCCTAAAGTTAAGATTGGAGAATCAAATTCAAATTTTAAAATCAGACGAGATTTAGAAAACTTACAGGATTTTGGGAAGAATGAATTGGCGATTTGTCCAGAAAATTCAGCGATTTTGAGCAATGGGATTGAGCCCATTCACCTTACGAAATTCCATATCAAAGAAGGCGAATTAGAGATCCATGGACATTCTGTAATGATGGGATATTTGGACGATGCCAGTAATGATGATCGATTTAGAGACGGGGCATTTTATTTAAATTTAAAGAGATAGCCAATAGCCGGCCTGTACTTTAGTTTTGTTGTTGAAAACAAGTAATTAGGTGATGTCTCCTAACACTTCTTTTGCATGTTCTTTGGGTTTAACTTTTTCATAGGCTTTTTCAATCATTCCATTTTCATCTATTAAATAGGAATACCGGAAAATACCTTCATATTCTCGGCCCATAAATTTTTTATTTCCCCAAGCTTCGTAAGCTAAAATAGTTGATTTATCAGGGTCCGATAACAGTTGAAATTGGAAAGATTGCTTCGTACAAAAATTCTTTTGTGCTTTTACTGAATCAGCGCTCATTCCTAAAATAACGGTATTCTTTTTTTCAAAATTTCGAAACTCATCCCGGAGCTTCTTGCCTTCAATTGTTCAGCCGGGCGTACTGGCTTTTGGATAAAACCAGAGTAATACTTTTTGCCCATCAAAATCGGATAAACTAATCGATTTTCCATCCTGATTTTCTAAAGTAAAACTTGGTGCTTTTACGCCTTCTTTTAACATAACATCTCCTTCGTTTAATATAAAGTTTAGATAGACCGCCTATCCATTACTTTATAGGCTTTGTGCCAATTGAGTTTAGGTTTATTTGTGACCATTTGATGCGATCATCATTTGAAATTTGCATATCGTTTACGGCCGTGATTCCTTCTTTCTGTCCTTTCCAAACTAATGTGTCTTTTGCTGTTTCAAAATTTACCCATTTGAATTCACAATGTTCTTCAGATATTGTAATATTTTTCCGATCCACTTCAATCCCAAATACAGGAACTAGGTTCATTCTGTCACCAAATGACTCATAAAATTTACTCACATGATCCGCCACGAACATCCGTATTGGATCAAAACCCGTTTCTTCTTTTAATTCCCGGATGGCAGCTTCGGGAGCTGTTTCCCCTGCTTCAATCTTCCCCGCAACACCTTGCCATAGATGTTCATAAATTTTGGTTTCAGCTCGTTTCATTAGCAGAAATTTCAATCCATCTTCAGTTTGGCGAAATATATAAGCGTCAATAACACGGACCAAAATATCCGTCATGCCATCCCTTTTTGATTTTCCATAACATTCAACAATGATTTAGACCAAACATCAAAATTACCTTCATTTATTTTTTGTCTCATGGCAGCCATTAAATCTAAATAATATGACAAATTTAATGTGGATGCAATTCGGAGTCCCAACACTTCATTAATATTGAATAAATGCCGGACATAAGATTTTGAGAATGTCCGACCCCATCCATGAGAGCTATTAGGATCCAAGGGAGAAAAGTCATGTTTAAATTTTTCATTCTTAATATTGATCACACCTTTTGATGTAAAAATGTGTCCGTTTCGACCATTCCGTGTTGGCATAACACAATCAAACATATCCACGCCCCGACGAACCGCTTGAATGAGATCTGCAGGTTTCCCTACACCCATTAAATACCGAGGCTGATCTTTGGGGAGTACTGTATCACAATATTCGACAGTATCCATCATGGCATTTTTTTCTTCACCCACAGCCAAGCCACCAATGGCCATTCCACATGTGGAAAATGGGATTAATTCTTCTGTGCTTCTTTGTCTAAGCTCATGATTAACAGACCCTTGAATAATCGGAAAAAGCGTTTGATTGTATTCATAATATTCGGGGTTTTGACTCAACCAATCTTTACAGCGTTTCATCCATCGTGTGGTTCGTTCCACTGCACTTTTCACTGTCTCAAAAGCTGAATCACCCGGGGGGCATTCATCAAAAGCCATTATAATATCTGCGCCCAAGTATCGCTGAATTTCCATAGAAAATTCTGGTGTAAATAAATGTCGGCTCCCATCTAAATGTGATTGAAAGTTGACACCTTCATCTGTGATTTTATTGAGTCGCGCTAAGGAAAAAACTTGAAATCCACCACTATCTGTCAGAATGGGTTTATCCCAGGAATTGAATTTATGGAGTCCACCGGCTTCATGAATAACATCTGTTCCAGGTCGTAAATAAAGATGATAAGTATTCCCTAAAATAATCTGAGAGCCCACACCTTCCAACTCATGAGGTGCCATGGTTTTTACTGCACCAACAGTTCCAACCGGCATAAATATGGGTGTTTCAATATTCCCATGATCAGTCTCTATAATGCCCGTACGGGCTGAAGTATTAGAGTCCGTAGTTTGGATTGTGAATTTCATTAAAATAAATCGTTTTTTGAAATTGCCGAAAAATTAAAACAAAATCTGAAATGCATCTTTTACAAATTTGACTGGATGAAGATCTATCTTAATTTTTTTCACTTTATCATTCACACTGGCTGAAGGAACAATGGCTTTTTTGAATCCGAGAGTTGCTGCCTCATTCAAGCGTTGCTCAAGCCTGTTAATGGAACGAACTTCACCGGCCAATCCTACTTCTCCTAAAAGGACAATATCTTCTCCAATGGATTTATCCATTGTGCTGGACGCAGCTGAACAAATGATGGACAAATCAGCCGCCGGATCATCAACCCGCAAGCCGCCCACCAAATTCACAAACACATCTTTTGTCCCCATTAGCAATCCCAATCTTTTTTCTAAAACAGCGATGAGCATACCCAAACGTTTATAATCAAACCCATTAACGTTTCGTTGTGGCGTGCCAAAATTTGCATTAGAGACGAGCGCTTGAACTTCCACCAAAATGGGGCGTGTCCCTTCCAAACTTGGATAAATAGATGTACCTGGAATATTGACACTGCGCTCTGCCAAAAACATTTCTGATGGATTTGCAATTTCATGAAGTCCATCCTCATTCATATTAAAGATACCAACTTCATGTGTTGCGCCAAATCGATTTTTGGCTGCTCTTAAAATTCGGTGATCATATCGATCATCGCCTTCCATATACAACACGGTATCCACCATGTGTTCCAACATTTTAGGTCCGGCAATTGTGCCTTCTTTTGTAACGTGACCCACAATCAGAATAGATACATTTTTTTGTTTTGAAACTTCCAATAAGCGTTGGCCACAATCCCGAATTTGACTTGGAGAACCGGGTAAGGAATCCAAGCCCGAATTCATCACAGTTTGAATAGAATCAACAACAACCAATTCGGGTTTAAGCCGATCAATATGAGCAATGATACCGTCTAATTCATTTTCGCCGGATAAAAATAATTGATCTGGATTTACGTGAAGTCGTCGGGCTCGGAGAGCAACTTGTTCTTCACTTTCTTCGGCAGAAATGTAAAGTGCCTTCCGATTAATTCCCGAACAAATGTGAAGCGCTAAAGTGGATTTACCAACTCCCGGACTTCCGCCCAATAAAATTAATGAACCCGAAAGGAGTCCGCCGCCTAAAACACGATCAGCCTCAGATAAGCCTGTTGGGATTCTGTCTTTGGGTTCAACGCTTAATACATCAATTAAATTTTTGGTCTCTCTTAATTCGTGAATTCGACCATTTTTCTTTGGTGATACTTTGAATTCGGAAAGAGTCCCCCATTCTTTACAGGTAGGACATTGCCCGTTCCATTTAGGAAAATCATCTCCACATGCTGAGCAAAGATAAGCTGTTTTCGTTTTTAGTTTAGCCATAAAATTTAAAAAAGATAAAAACCACTGTTCTTAATCGGGTTAAAAAAAAGAAACAAAAATTTACCAATCCGGTCCTAACGAAAAATACCATTGTGGTTTAGAATATCCGTTGGGGTTTTTATCCCATGCCGTTTCAATCCTTAAAAGAAAATAACCGAGATTGATTTTAGTCCCTAATCCAACCGTTGTGACCCAGGGAGAGAAATCC
>Ga0257121_1000498_pt1 | contig 33013 bp, 31 predicted proteins | sample SI106_100metaG_FD_190180 | JGI IMG/M metagenome (GOLD analysis project Ga0257121, IMG submission 190180) | Marine microbial communities from Saanich Inlet, British Columbia, Canada - SI106_100 | ecosystem: Environmental > Aquatic > Marine > Inlet | place: Canada: British Columbia | collected...
TAATAAATAGAATATTTAACTAATGGACTTCAATGGAAAGTGACCTCTATAGCCCCACTCTGTAGGCTTCGTAGATGCCTAGTAAGGTCTTTGCTTATCTAATCTATTAAAGTCTTCAACAGTACCTATGTAGTAGGCTCAGAAGTGGGTGAGTTGGAGCAGTTTCTTCATACTATGATTGTATATCAACTTGAACTAAAGTCCAAATTCCGTTTGATGTGTGAGGGAGGTATTTATTTCACTGACATGAAGAGTTATCTATACCCCAAGGAGTTTATAATATTGCTAATAATAATCCAGTAGAGTTGATGAGTTTTATTGAAGCATTAGAAGCCTCTTTATGCAAGACAGCTGACAAAGAACTAATGCCTATGCAGCCAGGTGACATGCAAGATACCTTTGCTAATGTAGATGATCTTCTAGAAGAGTTTGGATACAAGCCGAGTATGAGCATTTCGCAGGGCGAAGAGAATTTTGTTAATTGGTATAAGGAATATAACAATATATGAATAAACTTTTAATTTTTGTAATGGAGTAATAAAGTTTGAATCGATTACATGATTTCTTCGTATTCAGGCAGGCCAAGTTATCTGACCAACCAGAAATTATGAAATTTATCAATGATTTCTGGAGGCCAAACCATATTCTTGGCACTGATTCTGATTTTTTTGAGTATGAACACGTGAATGGTTCTGATATAAATTTTTTTTTAGCTATAAACAAGAAAACAAATTCTTTGTCAGCAATTCAAGGATTTATAGCTTATGGGCAAGTTCCAAATTGTCATATTTGTGGTGTAATGACAAAAGTCAGTCCGCTCGAAAAAGTTCCTTTTCTTGGTGTCGAAATCATGAACCAGATGCTTAAAAAAACTAATCCATATACCTATTGTGGGATAGGGACAAATCCGAAAACAATGGTACCTCTTGTAAAAAAGTTTTTTAAGAGACATGTCGGAATTATGAGTCAGTATTTCTTTTTGAATCCATCGCTAAGTGACTTTCATATAGCAAAAGTTTCAAAAATGAATAAACATCTTTTAAAAAAAATACATAGTGAAAAAGGCATTGGTATAGACAGTATTAAAATTGCAGATGAAAAGACGATTAATAAGAACTATGATAAATTATTTTTTGAAAAAAACCTTCCTAGAAAAACCCTAGATTACGTTTTAAAAAGATATGTATATCATCCAAGATACTTCTATAAGAATTACTTAGTTTTTGATCCTCAGTCAGGCAATCAATCCTTATTAATTGCAAGAGAAGTTGAACATTATGGATCAAAGGCACTGAGAATCATAGATTTTATGGGAGATGTAAATGTTTTAGGAAAATTAAATGCCTGGCTGATATTTATTACTTCTGAAAATTGCTATGAATATGTTGATTTACTATGTAGTGGAATTGATCAAAAATTGTTTGAAAATAGTGGTTTTAAATTACATATAAAGGATGATAATCTTATTGTGCCAACTTACTTTGAACCATTTGTAGACAAAAATATTGATATATATTTTGAGAAATCACATAAAGATTTAATAATTTTTAAAGGTGACTCTGATGGAGATAGACCCAGCATAGCAAAAAGTATTAAAAAGGTAATAAATTAATAATATATTTTTATTTTTCTAGCTTTGACTACCAATAATTAAAAAATGTTCTCTAAAAAATATAAACAATTTTCAGTAATTTATAATGAGAATAAATACTTATATCAAGATGTATTAGATGTGACTGAGCAAATTAAAGATATCTTTAGTGGAAGACATCTGATTATTCTGACTGCTGAAAATGATTTGGTTTCTTTATCTGTCTACTTAAGATCAATTCAAAGTAGAACACCAATTATGCTTTTAAGTAATGAAATAGATTCTTCTGAAATAGAAGTTATTGTCAATAAATTTAAGCCATCATATTTAATCTCTTGTAAAAATCTTGTGGGCTCCTTAGAAGATAAGCCTATTAAAAGAGCCCTCAAAGACTATTATCTCTATGAATTTAAACAATTAGACGCTGTAAAAATTTTTGATAAACTTGCCCTTTTGTTGCCAACCTCAGGGAGTACTGGCTCAGCTAAATTTGTAAGAATTTCATATCAAAATATTCTCTCTAATACTCAATCAATAATAAGGTTTTTAAAGATAAATTGCGAAGATGTTTCTATCACAATCCTTCCAATGAATTACAGTTTTGGGCTTTCAATAATTAATACTTATGTTGAAATGGGAGCGTGTTTAGTTCTAACAAATAAAAGTATTGTTGAAAGAGATTTTTGGAGTCTAATTTCTAAACATTCAATTACATCTATATCTGGTGTGCCATACACTTTTCAACTATTAAAACAGCTTGGCTTTTTAAGAAAAAACTACCCCTCTCTGAGAGCTATTACACAAGCTGGGGGTGGATTAGATTTAGAAACAAAAAAAGCCTTTGTAAAGTATGCAAAAAAAAATAAGATTAAGTTTTTTGTGATGTATGGACAAACTGAAGCAACTGCAAGAATATCGTACGTACCAACTTCTAAACTAGTCATTAAGTTGTCAAGTATTGGTAAACCGATTCCTGGAGGAAGATTAGAAATTGACTCCAATAATGCGAAAGAAGGAGAGCTAATTTATTATGGTAAAAATGTTTCTCTAGGGTATGCTGAGAAATCTCTAGATTTAATTCTTGCTGATGAAAATAATGGTGTTTTAAGAACCGGAGATATTGGCTTTAAAGATTCCGATGGTTACTTTTATATAACAGGGAGAAAAAGTCGTTTTATTAAGGTTAATGGTATTAGAATAGGCCTAGATGATTTAGAAGAAATGATTGAAAGAGAGTTTGTCGATATAGATGTTAGATGTCATGGAAAAGACAATAACATATTAATTGACTATCAATCCCAAAACATAAGTGATGAAAGTCTGAAAATTTTTGTTAGAAAGAAATTAAATATTCACTATAAATTTATAACAGTCTTAAAAGTAGGCTTAATTCCAAGAAATAATAGTGGAAAAAAAATTTATATAAAATAATCTAAAATTGAAGCATTTTATTTATTGTACGCGCCATTAAGATTTGTAATTCTCATGTAAAATAATTGATTAAAATCATATAAATTAAAAACCTATAAATTATGTCTAAATTAGAAACCTACAGAGAAGTTTTTAAAGAATGTTTTCAATTCGATGGTGACGTTGATAAACTAGAGTACCAACAAATTGACGAATGGGACAGTGTCGCCCATATGCAGCTAATGGCAATGCTTGAGGAAGAGTTCAATATAGAGTTGGATATCGATGACGTAATTGATTTTTCAAGCTTTAAAGTGGGCATTGATATTCTAAAGAAGTATGATTTGGTAATAGAATAATTAATGGTATTTATGAAAAAAAAACTAATTTTTTAAAAATTGGTAACACTAAATTTAAAAGAAAAATTGCTCCACGAGATATTTCAACTATCTTCGCCACCCTAGAAAACTCTGAAAATGTTTGAGAGCAATAAGGTCTGCAAGTTATTTAATATAAAATATCCTATTTTTCAAGGCGGTATGGCGTGGGCTTCAAGTGGCAAGTTAGCGAGTTCTGTTAGTAATGCTGGAGGTTTAGGAATTATTGGATGCGCTGGACGAGAGGCAGAATGGGTTTTAAATGAGATTAAGTATGCCAAAAATAATACCTCAAATCAAATTGGACTTAATGTTGCATTGAATGATGAAAATGCAGTTAACATCATTGAAATTGCAGTTGAAAATGATATAAAATATTTTACGATGGGTGGCATCCATACATATTTAAAATTAATCTCTAGATTTAGTAAAGATGTTCTGATAATTCCTGTAGTTGGAAGTGCTATGGAAGCTAAACTTGCTGAACGCGCAGGTGCTAAGTCAATAATTTGTGAAGGGCAGGAGTCTGGAGGTAGTATTGGTGGACTCTCCCTCTTCGCATTATTGCCCCAAGTTGTAGATGCTGTGAAAATACCTGTAATTGCAGCTGGAGGGATAGCTGATAGTCGTGGAATGCGAGCAGCTTTTGCTCTTGGCGCTGAAGGTATTCAGATGGGAACACGTTTTTTAGCAAGCAAAGAATGCAGTGTTATTGAGGACTACAAGACTAGAATAATTAAAGCCAGAGATACTGATTCAATGGTAATATCGCGAAAGAATAAACGTCCAACTCGTGTAATAAAAAATAAATTTTCAGTTGATTTTCTTTTAAAAGAACAAAAAGAGAATAATGAGAGTGAGCTTTCTAAATTGGTTCGTGGGCGACTCAAACTTGCTGTAGAATCCGATGTTGATTCAGGAGCAATGCATGCAGGAGAGATTTCTGGATTAATTACTGACATCAAAAGCACTCGCGAAATAATAGAAGATATAGTTGGGGGATACTCAAATGATAATGAAGTAATAGATACTGAGGTTTCGAAATATCTTAAGCATAAGCCTCCAATATTACTAGTAGATAAGATTCTTGATTTAGAACCAGGAATTGAAAGCAGAGCAAGCTTGAAACTTAGTGAAGATAAGTGGTTTTTCAATTGTCACTATCCCGATTATCCTGTTATGCCAGGAACTCTTCTGGTTGAAGCTATGTCACAAACTATGACATTGGTAATAACCTCTATGGATGAGTTCAGTGATGAATGGGGAGGACCTCTTCTTTTAAGTAGCATAACTAACGTGAAGTTTAAAAAAGAGGCCTTGCCAGGCATTGAGCTCATAATGACTGCAAAAATCGACTCTTTTAAAAGAGGTATAGTTAAGGGTAATATCAAATGTAAGACAGATGGTGAGCTAATTTGCAGTTGTGAAATGACAATTGTGATTCCAAATGCTGTAAAGCAATTAAGTAATCAGATTAGGAAAGAAAAATAATATGGAAACATACGACACCTTCAAACGCGATGATTCTTTTGAGAAATTCTCAATGGATTGCATTGAGATACAAGAATATCAACAGAATAGATATCCTTATTTATTTCTAGATCATGTTGATGAAATTGAACCTGGAAAATTTGCCAAGGGATTCAAAAATTATACAATAAATGAGTGGTTTTTTCCGGTTCATTATCCAACGATGCCAAATGTGCCAGGACTCCTTCAGCTAGAAGCTCTTTCACATCTTGCTATTCTTACCTTCTTAACCTTGCCGGGGAATAAAGGTTTAATTACTAATTCATTGCGTGTAAACAATATCAGATTTATTCAAAGAGTGGTTCCTGGTAATAAGTTGTGTATGGAAGCCCAGTTGCATTCTTGGAAACGTGGAATTGCGAAATGCTCTACTCAAGGCTTTGTTGACGGAAAGCTTGTTTGCGATGCTGATTGGGTTTTTACTATTCCAGAAATTTTAGATAAATATAAACCAGGCGCTAGCTGACTTAGATACTATGAAAGGTATATGCGATTTTCTCACTATAAATTAAAGAAAGAATTCTGCAATGAATGATACTTTAAGTAAAAAAATTGAAGCCACTGCGCTGGAAGTTCGAAGGAAGTGTCTTGATATTGCTTTTGGTATGAGTCCCAAAGCCACGCACTTTGGTGGAGCTCTTTCGACTGTGGATATACTAGCAACGCTATATTTCGAGGTCATGAACTATGACGTTAGCAATCCAACATGGGAAAATCGTGATAGGTTCTTTTTGAGTAAAGGGCATAGTGTGATGGGTTACTACGCTACACTCGCAAAAGCTGGTTTTATAACAGACGAAGAGTTATTTACATATGGTCAAAATGAAACCTTCTTGCCTGGACATCCAGTTATAAACAAGGAAAAGGGAATTGAGTCTACCAATGGAAGTTTAGGGATGGGGCTTTCGGTGGGAATAGGCAATGCTATAGCTGCGAAAAGGAAAAATTTAACTTTCAGATCTTACGTTTTGATGGGAGATGGTGAATGTAATGAGGGATCCGTTTGGGAGGCAGCAATGGCTGCTCCGCACTTTAAATTGGATAATTTAACAGCAATTATTGATAGAAATAGATTTCAACAAACAGGCACAGGTGCTGATATTATGGATATTGGTGATTTGCGTGAGAAATTTAGTAGTTTTGGTTGGCACGCATTGGAAATAAATGGCCATAATGTCACTGATATTCTTAAGGCGCTGAATGAAGATTCTCGCGGGAAGCCGAAAGCCATTGTTGCCCAAACTATAAAGGGAAAAGGATTTTCTTTCTCCGAGGGAAACAATGCTTGGCATCATGCTGTATTGACAAAAAAACTATATAGTTTGGGTCTTACTGAATGTGGGGGAGATCCAAATGCAGATAAGTAGTAGAAGTGTGAAAACTTGGTCAGTGATTGGTGCTAGACCAACATATGGTCTTGCTGTGATGGAGCTAGCGAAACATCGAGAGGACTTAATGGTTGTTACTGGGGATGTGTCTTCATCAGCTGGGCTTGATCGGTTTAGAAAGACATATCCCGAAAAATTCGTTGATGTTGGTATTGCTGAACAGAATATGATCGGAGTTGCAGCTGGACTAGCGGATAATGGTTATAACGTTTTCACGGTTACATTCGCGCCGTTTCAGGTTTTAAGATGCCTCGACCAAATAAAGGTAGATTTAGCCTATTCAAATATTAAGGTAACTATGACGGGGTTAGCTAGTGGATTGATTAATGGTCCTTTAGGAAATACACATTGCTGCATCGAAGATGTTGGTGCATTGCGATCGATTCCAAATCTTACGATAGTGTCACCCGCAGATGGCGTAGGAATAGTGAAGGCAGTTTTTGCATCTGCGGAATCTGATCAGCCAATATATATTAGACTTTCAGGAGGTTCAAATAACCCGATTGTCTACCATGATGATATTGACTTCCAAATAGGCAAAGCAATTGAGATTGAGACCGGAAATGATTTAACCATTTTTGCAACTGGCACAATGGTCTTTTACAGTCTTCAGGCAGCCAAAATTTTGGCTCAAAAAGGAATTTCAGCAAGCGTTTGGGATATGCATACTATAAAGCCTATCGATGAAACTGCACTAAGAAAAGCAGCTGATAAGAACAAACTTATAGTTACAGTCGAAGAGCATAATGTGTTCGGTGGATTATCTTCAGCAGTTGCGGAATATTTGTCCTCATATAAGAGTGACTCCTCACAGCTTTCAATTGGAATTAATGATTTCTTTCCTAAGCCAGGTGATTATCCATTCATGCTAAAGCAGTGTGGTCTCACGCCTGAGCAGATTGCCCAAAACATTCTATCTTCATTAGGGTAATGATAAATAACTTTGGAGGTGCCTAATATGTTTGATTTTAATCAACCAAAACTCAAGCTTGGAGTTGCTTATACTCGTCGTGATATTTGGATGAATAAAGAAACAGAATCCAATAAGAACGAGATAATCAAAAAAGTTTCAACATTGGTGAAGTCGCAGGATATTGAAGTTTTTTCTACTGATGATTTAGAAGTCAAAAGAAAAAAAATAATGATTACTGGTAGAGAAATATTGCGCTCGAATAACAAGTATATGACTGACTATGAGGATGCGATTTCTGTAGCCGCTTATTTCAAAAAAGAGGAAGTGGATGCGTTGTTTATACCTTTCGTTAATTACGGTCAGGAAGAGGCTGTGGCTAAATTGGCAAAAGAACTAGATGTTCCGCTGTTGATTTGGGGGCCTCGCGATGGAATCTCTAGTCCAACAGATACATATAGACCGACGGATTCACAGTGTGGTATCTTTGCAGCCTCTAAGGTTTTAAGGCGCTATGGAATTAAATTCACCCATATTGAAAACTGTGGAATTAATAATGTTATATTCGAGAAAGGGTTTAATACTTTTATTGAAACGGCGCGCATAGTAAGTGCCTTCAAAAAACGTGGACGAATTGCTCAGATAAGTGTAAGGCCACAACAGTTTCTTGATTTGATGGTGAATGAAGGCGAACTACTAGAAAAATTTGGTATTGAAGTTGTGCCAATAACTGGTATTGAGCTTATTGATACAATCAAGATAGTCCAGAAGAAAGATGGTGAGCAGATTGACGCGCTTCTAGCAGAAATTGAGGAAACAATAGATCTTTCTCGAATCCCAGATAAGCGTGCGATGGCAGCAATTGAACTTGGTTTTATGAAAGTTGCGAAACGATACAGTTGCCATGCAATAGCCAGTGATTGTTGGCACACAATTCGTCGAGAGTTTGGGTTTGGCCCATGGTTTGTTTTTGGTGATCTTTATGATAAAGGACTTCCGTGCACTAACGAATGTGATATTCATGGTGCTATAACCTCACTGATGGCGTTAGGAGCGTTAAATAATAAATCTGCAGCTTTTCTTAGCGATTTAACAATGCGCCATCCAAGCAACGATAACGCAGAGCTTTTATGGCATATGGGTTTTGCAAAGCAGCTAAAAGACCCTTCAGTTGAAGGACATGTTATTAAGACTGGAGAGGGGCATTATAGGTTAAAAACTGGAGATCTAACAATTCTTCGATTTGATGGGGATCATGGTGACTATTCCTGCTTTGTTGGGAAGGGGGAGTCAATACATGGACCTGAAACAGGTGGCAATTATACTTATCTCCAGGTTGAAGACTGGGCCAAGTGGGAAAAGAAATTTGTATACGGTCCATATGTGCATCATGTGGTAGGTATTTATGGCGATCACAGAGATGCATTATTTGATGCTTGTCGATATCTTGATATAAAATACGACACTCCAGATTCTGACCCGTTTATATAGAGCAGAAGTTGAAGGAAAATGGTGAAATCATTTTATGTCTGAAAAGAATAGATTTTGATAAGATTATAAATTCTATAAAGAAAAAAGACATTAAAGAAGACCAAGTAAGTTACTATAATGATTTTATTTAAATAAGAAAAAAACTTATTAATTCTGGCTTAAGAAGCCTACAAAATATTAATGAATTTAATAAAAAATATTCTTAATCAAAAAACTCCATTTGAGCGAGATTCTAAGTTTAGGTCCACAGATTTTCTTGAAGAAATAAAAACTCTAATGGAACACCATTATGAAAATTCAGAAGGATTTAGAAATATCATAAGAAATAATGAATATGAATTGACTTCGAATAGTCTTGAAGATCTGCCATTCATCCCAACAAGACTCTTTAAGCTTCTTGATTTAAAAAGTATTCCTGAAAGTGATATATTTAAAGTTATGACCTCTAGTGGCACTTCAGGTCAGGCGGTTTCTAAAATATTTCTTGATAGGTCATCAGCATCCATCCAAACAAAAGTTTTAAAGCATATTATTACTTCATGCCTTGGGAATAAAAGAAAAGATATGCTTATCATTGATTCGGAAGGAACAATTAAAGATAGGAAGAAATTTAGTGCCAGAACAGCTGGAATTCTTGGTTTCTCATCATTTGGAAGAAATCATACATATGCATTGGATGAAGGTCTAGAATTAAATCTTGAAAGAGTTCAGAACTTTATTACGAATTATAGTAAAGATCCAGTATTTATTTTTGGCTTTACATTTATGATATGGAAAAACTTTTTCTTAAAAATTCAATCTGAAAATCTTAATGTTTGTTTACCCAAAAATTCAATATTATTGCATGGAGGGGGTTGGAAAAAACTTCTTTCAGAGCAGGTCGATAATAAGCTTTTCAAGGAATCATTAAATAAAATTGGCATCAATAATGTCTATGATTATTATGGAATGATAGAACAAACTGGCTCAATATTTCTAGAATGTAATCAAGGTTATTTTCATTGCTCTGATTATTCAGAAATAATTATAAGAAATACCCTTACATTAGAACCCGTAGCATTTCATCAAGAAGGAATTATTCAAGTTTTAAGCTTATTACCTACAAGCTACCCAGGCAATTCTTTATTAACTGAAGACCTAGGCATGATTTTAGGTGAGGATGACTGTAAATGTGGAAGAAAGGGAAAATATTTTGCCATTAGTGGCAGAATGAAGGAGTCTGAAATAAGAGGTTGCAGTGATACAAGGGTTATATGAATAGAGAAATAAAATTCTTCACAAGTAATTACTTTATTGAGTCTGATAATCAATTTTATGACTTAATTTCATCTGCAGAAAATACAACTATTCCTCCTTTTAGTGATAATGTAATTAATTTTATAAATAACTTTTCTAAAAGTATTCTTCTTGATCGAAATTCTAGAAACTTTCCAGAGCTGGTAGTTTTAGCTGACTTTTTTAGTAAAAGAAACACTAAAAAAATATTCAATCAGATAAGTAATGAAGACAATAATTATGTTTTACTTCCATTAGGTAAAACCTTTCATATAGCACCTTCAAATGTTGATACCATATTCCTCTATTCAAGCTTAATTGCGCTAATGTGTGGAAATATATGCTTTATTAGGTTATCTTCTCAGCACTCTGAGCAGGTTAATTTTGCAATTGAAAAATTAAATCTTGTCCTGAGTCAGCATAGTGAATTTATGAAAAGATTATTTTTATTTACTTATAAACATAATAAGGAAATTACTAGAAAAATTTCTTGTCATATTGATTTGCGAGTTATATGGGGCGGAGATAATGCTGTGAAAGAAATTAGGAGCATTCCGCTTAATCCAATGGCTAGAGAATTGGCTTTTCCGAATAGATTTTCTTTTACAGTTATAAAAAGTAAAGAGGTAATAACCAATCAGTCTGATTTGACTAGTATGGTAGAGGCATTCATAAATGATACTGTCTACTTTGACCAACAAGCATGCTCATCACCTCGATCTTTAATTTGGTTTGGATCGCAAAATGATACCAAAAAGGCGAAAGATATATTTTGGAAGTATTACCATTCAGTTCTTATCAATAAAGATTATCAGAATACCTCTGGAATGATGATGGATAGATTAGTTGCAACAAATTTTTTATCTGCAATGAATTTGAGCAAGAGAATAACCTCAGCCATAGATTATCCAACAAGATTAAAAGTTCATGATTTGAATGCTCAAATCTTAAGAGAATTTCATCCAGGTAATGGACTTTTTTACGAGATAGAGGTTCAACATATTGGTCAAATTGCCACTCAAGTAAAAAATACTGATCAAACTCTTACTTACTTTGGGTTAGACAAAAGTGAAATTTCTGAATTGTTATTCTTAATACCTAACCGAGGTGTGGATAGAATTCTTCCCATTGGTAAAGCTCTAGACTTTTCTATTATTTGGGATGGGTATAATCTTATAGATGAGTTTACAAGAAAGGTGGTCATTAGATAGGCATTGATTGACCAAGCTGAATATGCAAGAATATAATTATGAATAATTTAACAATAGTAATGTACCATTATGTAAGGGATTTGAAAAACTCAAGATACCCCGATATAAAAGGTTTAGATATTAATTTATTTAAAGAACAAATTGATTATATGCGAAAACATTACCATATAATCACAACGGAAGAAGTGATTCATAGTATTGACAACCAAGTTAAGATACCAGAGAAATCTGTATTATTAACTTTTGACGATGCTTATTCAGACCATTACAACAATGTGCTTCCTATTCTAGACAAGTATAAACTTCAAGGCAGTTTTTATACACCATCCAAAGCTATTACAGAGCATACCGTATTGGATGTAAATAAAATTCATTTCATTCTAGCTTCTGTTGAAGATAAATTAGATTTAGTTAACGACTTGAAAGAATTGGTTAGAGTTTATCAAAAAGAATATCAACTTGAAGACTTTGACTACTACTATAAAAAGTTGGCACAAGCAGATCGATTTGATACAAAAGATGTAATATTTATCAAACGATTACTTCAAGTAGAGTTAGTTGAAGATTTGAGAATAATATTTGCAGATAATCTTTTTAAAAAATATATAGGAATGAGTGAAAATGCTTTTAGCAGAGAACTATATATGAACGAAGAACAATTAAAACATATGTTGAGAAGTGGGCAGCATATTGGAAATCATGGCTACAATCACTATTGGTGGAATAGCTTAAACAAAGAAGAAATGAATAAGGAGTTAGATTTATCTATTAATTTTTTAGAAAGATTAGGTGTAGATATGAACAATTGGACTGCTTGCTATCCTTATGGCTCATACGACAACCAATCAATTGAAATGCTGAGAAAAAGAGGTTGTAAGTTGGCAGTCACTACCGAAGTTAATATTGCAACAACCAATAAAAATACAAGATTAATAATGCCAAGACTAGATACTAATGACATACCAAAAGATAAAAATGAGAAAACTAATGATTGGTATCAAAAAGGTTAGCTTTAAATCCATAGAACTCTCCAAAAAAATTTAGGTAAAGTCAAATTCCTTATCTATCGAAAAATACAAGTCACAACTTGGGAGGTCTTAATTAATTATAATATCTTAAAACACAACTATTTTTTAAAAAATAATGGAAGTATAGATGCATAATTGGAGAAAAATAATTCTCAAAGAAAGCAATACAATGCAAGATGCAGTTAAAGTTCTGGATGACGAAGCATTAGGAATTGTAATGATAGTAAATGGAGATAATAAGCTTATTGGAACTGTAACTGATGGCGATATTCGTCGCGGACTAATTAAGCGTCATTCCATGAATACAGTGTTAAGTGAAGTTATGTTTAGAGAACCCACTGTAGCGACTATTGATGATGATAGTAATAAGATCTTAATGCAAATGAAAGTTCTTGGTTTGATGCAAATTCCACTCTTAGATAAAGAAAAGAGAGTGGTTGGCTTGGAAACTCTTCATCATATATTGTCAAATAATAGGCATGAAAATCCTGTTTTTCTTATGGCTGGTGGTTTTGGTAAGAGATTACAACCTTTAACAAATAATACTCCAAAGCCATTACTTAAAGTTGGTGCTAAGCCAATTCTTGAAAGCATCTTAGAGCAATTTATTGAGGCAGGCTTCTATAATTTTTATATTTCAATCCATTTTAAAGCAGAAATGGTCCGTGATTATTTTGGAGACGGAAGCAAGTGGAATGTAAATATTAAATATGTTTTTGAAAAAAGCCCTCTTGGAACTGCAGGTAGTCTTGGTTTGCTGCCAAAAAATCTACCAGATATGCCAATATTAATGATGAATGGAGATTTGTTAACTAAAGTAGATTTTGTTGAGTTATTAAATTTTCATCTACATCATGGTGGAGATGCAACAATGTGCGTGCGTGCGTATGATTTGCAAGTGCCTTATGGAGTGGTTAAATCAAAAGATCATCTTATTACCTCTATTGAAGAGAAGCCAAAGCATAGTTTTTTTGTTAATGCTGGTATATATGTTTTAAATTCATCAATGTTTCTAGATATAGATGGCAAAAGTTATATTGATATGCCTACTTTGATGCAAGATACGATTGATAATTCTGGGCAAATTAACATGTTTCCAGTGCATGAATATTGGCTAGATATTGGCCATATTAATCAGTTTGAAAAAGCTCAAGAAGATTATGGTAATTTTTAAAAATGCATTTTGATGATAAATTTCTAGTTATTATTCCGGCTCGTGCAGGATCAAAAGGTATCTTTGAAAAAAATATACAATTGATTGGTAATAAGCCAATGATTCAATTTACTATTGAAGCTGCGCTGGCAAATTTTAATGCTGAAAATTTAATAATAACTTCTAACGATCAAAAAGTGCTTGATATTGCTAAAAAGTTTGGCTTAAACATACCTTTCAAAAGGCCTGATGATTTATCTACTGATATTTCTGGGACTGTTGATGTAATTAAACATGTTTTGCAGTGGTATCAGAGTGAAAATAAGTCACTTCCAAAAAATATAATATTACTTCAGCCCACTTCTCCATTTAGGGATGCGAATGATATTCGTTTAGCCGTTGAAAAGTTTAATCAGTCAAAAAAGAAGACTCTAATTTCTTCTACAGATGTAATGCAACACCCAGGTGATTGTATTTTAAAATCTCAAAATGGTATTTATAAAAGGCTTGAGATTAGTGGGGGTGATTTGAACAGACAGTCTTATCCAGAAGTTCTTTTTATTGATGGAGGTATATATATATCTGAAGTAAGTCATTTCATAAAGACCCAAGATTTGATAGGAGATGATCCCGAGATATATAAAACAGAGCAATATAATGCAATTGATATTGATACTCCATTCGATTTAGAAATTGCTAGGGCAATTTATAATCATAAGTTATCAAATGATTAATAAAAAAAAAGTAGTAGTAGTTGGAGGTGGAACTGCTGGTCTATTGATAGCTAATAATTTGAAAGATCATTTTGATGTAACTATTGTTGAAAAAAGTCAATATCAAAAATACCCAAATTGGTTTAAACCGCCACTTATGATTGGACTTTTATTTAGAAGCAAGAAACTAAAATACATGTCTAAAAGAGATATTGTAATGCCTGATGGCAGACATATTCCATTTTTTGAATCAAATGTGCTTGGTGGTGCATCAGTTATAAATGGATGTGTACACATGGTTGGAGATAAAATTTCTTGGTCTTCTATTCTAGAAAAATTTGATTCAAACTATGAAGAACTGATTGATTCTTACAAAAAGATTTACTCGCTGAATTCAAAAAATAAAAATAAAATCTCATTAGCATCTTCCTATCAAAGTTTTATTGATAAATCATTTATCAAGACTTTAAATCTTCTAGGTATTCCTAAAGGAGATTCGAATTATTCTGATTTTGAATCCTGTGGTCCTATTTACAATACTGTTAGAAGGTTTTCCCGTACCTCTATATTATCGATTTTTAATAAAAAAAATTTAAAGTATTCTATTAATGAGAGTGTTAATGAATTTTTGTTTAATGGTTCAAAAAAAATAGTAGGTGTCAAAACAAATTTAAGAAATATTGATGCGGATTATGTAATTTTATCTGGAGGTGTAATAGGTACTTGTGGCCTATTACTTAATGAATGTGATAAACAGAAAAATAAAGGTAATAATATTCTAAATAGCCTTATGTTAGGTGAAAAAATTCAAGATCATGCAAACCTTAGAATTAATATTTTAACTAATAAAAATATTGGCTCTTTAAATGAGGTTTCAAACAGTTTTTATCATAAGGCGACTTTACTTTTAAAACATTTCAGTGGGAGGACAACATTAATGAAAGGAACTGGAGCATCCTCTTCTGTGCATTTAGATCTTAATGGAGATGGAGTTATTGATACAAGAATACAAGTAGTTCAGTTTAGTGAAACTGGAAGGCATGGAAGTGATGGAAAATATTTTAGTAGCATTAAGCCAGGTTTTTCACTATCAATTACCCCTATACATCCAAAATCTAAAGGTAAAGTTTTAATGGACGGTTCTAATAATATTGTAAATCCTATGTTTTTGTCATCTAAAGCAGATATTGAGCTTCTAAAATTGGCTTTAAAATTTTGCTTAAAACTGCTTAGATCGAGCCCAATTAATGAACATATTCTAAAAATAGAAGATGAGCATAATATTGAAAATAACCCTGAAGAATACATCACTAAGAATATATTCAGCGGGCATCATTTGATTGGTGGAATGCAAGATGCAATTAATGCAAATTTTCAATTAAAAAAGACTAAAGGTCTATATATTTGTGATGCAAGTATATTTGATAGATATGCAGCAAGTAATATCCATTCTTCTGTAATATTAATTGCAGATATATTTTCTAATAAGTTTATTAAGAATAATAAAGGGAAAGAGTAAATGCCAGGTTTTGAATTAGTTGGAGAAGAGGAGCGTAAAGCCGTTAATGAGTTGTTTGATGATGGAGGTGTTTTGTTTGCTCATGGTTTTGATAATATACGAAACAATAGATACCACGTTAGAGAATTTGAGGAGCAATTTGCAAAAGTTTTAGGAGTTAAATATGCCCAAGCTGTTTCTTCCGGGACAGCAGCATTAAAAATTGCTTTATTAGCTCTTGGAGTGAAGCCTGGAGACGAGGTTATTACTCAAGCATTTACTTTTATTGCAACAGCAGAAGCAATTATTGATATTGGTGCGAAGCCTATATTTGTAAATATTGACGAAACTCTTAATATGGATCCTAATGAGCTTGAGTCATCTATAAATTCCAAAACTACTGCTATTATTCCAGTACATATGCTTGGTGTTGCAACTGAACAAGATAAAATCCTTACAATAGCAAAGAAATATAATATACCGGTTTTAGATGATGCTTGTGAATCGCTAGGAGCTGAATGGGCCAATGAAAAACTAGGCGCGCAATGCGATATAGCAGCGTGGAGTTTTGATGCAGGAAAAACAGTAATTGCTGGTGAGGGTGGCATGATTACAACAAATAATAAAGAACTGTATTTGCTGGCTCGAGAATATCATGATCATGGACATATGAGTAATAAAGTCTTGCCACGTGGAAAAGATACTCATCGAATTCATGGATTTAATTATCGAATGACTGAGATTCAGGCGGTAATTGCCAAAGTTCAGCTAAAAAAACTTGACTATATTGTAGAAAAAAATCGCAAAAACTATTCGATTATTGAATCTGCTTTATTAGAAATAAAAGGTATTAAGCTTCGAAAAATTCCAAAAAAATGCAAACCTTTATGTGACACAATCATTATTCAATTTGAAAATAAAAATATTGCAAATATTTTTGTTGATGAGTTAAATAAAGAAGGCCTAGGAACGAAAAATGTGCCCGATGCTATTGAATGGCATTTTGTTAAATATTGGAATCATATGCTTTCATATTTTGATTTAGATATTAATGAATTGAATAGTTCCATTAAAACTTCAAGTAATATTCTAGAAAAATGTGTGGCTCTTCCTATTATGGTGAAAACTTCATCAAATGAACTTAAAAGGCAAGCAATAATTTTTAAAAAAATAATTCGACGTATTCTTTAATGAAAATAATTTTCCTTATTGATGGGCCTTTTTTAAAAAGAGACTATGAGCGATTTAGTTTTGATATCCTGTTAAAAAATAATATAGAATTATGTATGTGGGATTTTCAAAAACTCTACCCAATAAAGCCTAAGAATGATTCCTTTGAAGCTGAATTTGATTTAAGCAATACTAATATTAAATCTAGAGTTTTTTTAAGTTTTAATGAACTAGAAAATAATACTAAGCTTAATGGTATTTTTATTTATGACTATAGAGTAAATCTTAACATGGATTACCCCATGTCTTGGTTTAAAGAAAAAGGCGCAATAATAATAATACGTGAGCAAGGCTTAGGGCCAATTTTGCTTCATAAATTATCACTTGTAGACCACTTAATAATCATCCGTAATAAATTTCAACACCTTGGATTCATAGCTTTAATTAAAGCTATTTCTAAAAAAACCCTTCGAACTCCAAAAAGAAATTATTTTGATATTAAAATCTGCTCTGGGAGTTTGTCACAATGCTCTAAAAATCAATTTGAAATTAGATCACATGCATTTGACTATGATATCTTTCTTGAAAAAAAAAATAACAAAAAAAATGATAGGGACTATATTCTTTTTTTAGATAATGGCCAAACAAATCACCCTGACTATTCTGAATTAAACATTTCTCCTTTTGCTACTGCGGAAGTATATTTTCCATTATTAAGATCTTTTTTTGAGAAAATTGAAGAGCAAACTGGTCTTCCAGTTATCATAGCACTTCATCCACGTCTAAAAATTAATGATAGTTTATCTATGCAATTTGGTAATAGAGAAATTTTTATTAATAAAACAGCTCAATTAGTCAGAGATGCAAAACTTGTTGTTAATCATGATAGCACTGCAATTAATTTCGTTGCCTTATGGAGAATTCCCATGGTTATTATTACAACTAATCAAATAGAAAAAGCTATATATAGAGCCATGAATGCACAAGATCATTTTTTACAAACTACTAGGGTAAATATTAATAATCCATATGACAATATGGATTTTTTAAAAATTTCTGAAAAACCAATTTCTCAATATAATCAGTACATAGAAAACTTTATTAAAGTTACTGGATCCCCAATTAAAAATAGCGCCGAAATCATAATTGAGGGGTTAAATAACTATTTAAAATCTCAATTATGATTTAAACGAAATAAGTAAAAAAAGATAATTCATAAATACTTAAGAATTAAAAATTGAGAAATTTATTTTATTTCTTTACGATACCAATCATAAGTTCTTTTAAGGCCCTCTTCAAGCTCAACTCTATGATTCCATCCCATTTTTTTTAATCTAGACACATCAAGAAGTTTTCTTTTTGGTCCATCTGGTTTTGAAATATCAAAATTTACTTTTCCCTTAAAACCAGTTATCTTTTTTATCATATGAGCAAGCTCATTAATTGTTAAATCGACTCCAGTTCCAATATTAATATGAGAAAGCATTGGAGAAGTATTTTCTTTATATACCTCCTTATTTGCTTCAAGAACAAAAATTGATGCAGCTGCCAAATCATCAACAAATAAAAATTCTCGTTTTACATTTCCAGATCCCCAAATAACTACTTCAGATGAGTTAAGTTTTGCTTCATGAAAACGAGCTATAAGAGCAGGAATTACATGGGAGTTCATTGGATGAAAATTATCATTAATACCATATAAGTTTGTAGGCATAACTGATCTAAAATCCGTTAAATGTTGTCTATTGTATGACTCACATAATTTAATCCCTGCAATTTTTGCAATTGCGTAGGGTTCATTTGTAGGCTCCATAAAAGAGCTAAGCAAAGCACCCTCTTTCATCGGCTGAATAACATCTTTTGGATATATACAAGAACTTCCCAAGAATAATAAACGCTTTACTCCAGACTTATATGCTGAGTTAATAACATTAGCCTCTATCATCATATTTTCATATATAAAATCTGCAGGAAAGGTATTATTTGCGTAAATTCCACCCACTTTTGCGGCTGAAAGTATTACATAATCAATTTCTTGACTTTCAAAAAAAACATCCACTGCAGACTGATTTGTAAGATCTAAAGCTTTATGAGTTCGCGTTATTAAGTTGTCAAACCCTCTTTCTTTTAGCTGTCTATGAATTGCAGAGCCAACCATGCCTCGGTGACCAGCAATATAAATTTTATCGTTAAAGTTCATTAATAATTTACTCGTTTGAACTACTCAGTATTATCTAGTGCTTTAAAGCCATGCTCTTTTACTAAAGAATCTCTCTTGGCAATATTAATATCATTTTCCATCATCTCATGCACCATTTCTTCTAGAGTAATTTTTGCTTCCCATCCGAGCTTTTCTTTAGCTTTAGATGGATCACCGAGTAAAGTTTCCACTTCAGTTGGGCGAAAATACCGCGAATCAACTGATACGATTAATTTACCAGTGTCACTGTCATATCCCTTCTCATCAACACCCTCACCAACCCAGTTGATAGTTTTTCCTAAATGGCCCCAGGCAAAGTTGACAAAATCACGCACTGAGAATTGTTCGCCTGTGGAAATACAAAAATCATCTGGCTCATCTTGCTGAAGCATTAACCACTGCGCCTTGACATAATCTTTAGCATGTCCCCAATCTCGCTTAGCATTCATATTGCCCAGATAAACTGAATCTTGAAGACCTAGATAGATTCGTGAAAGTGCTCTTGTAATCTTACGGGTAACAAAAGTTTCACCACGTACTGGAGACTCATGATTAAACAAGATACCGTTACAAGCATACATTCCATAAGCTTCACGATAGTTAACAGTAATCCAGTAAGCATACAACTTTGCAGCTGCATATGGAGAGCGTGGATAGAAAGGTGTAGTCTCTTTTTGTGGAGTTTCTTGCACTTCACCATACAGCTCTGAAGAAGATGCTTGGTAGTAGCGGGTTTTCTTCTCTAAACCTAAAATACGAATAGCCTCAAGTATGCGAAGTGATCCCAGGCCTACAGTATCAGCAGTATATTCTGGAGTTTCAAATGAGACTGCAACATGAGATTGTGCACCAAGGTTATAGATTTCATCAGGCTGGGTTTGTTGGATGATATGCACCAAACTCATTGAATCAGATAAATCACCATGGTGGAGTATAAATTTGCGCCCTGACAAATGGGGATCTTGATACAGATGATCAATACGATCAGTATTAAATGATGATGAACGACGCTTAATGCCATGCACCTCATAACCCTTATCTAATAAAAACTCTGCCAGGTAGGATCCATCTTGTCCAGTGATACCAGTTATTAATGCTACTTTATTATTTGCCATATTTAATCTTTAAAATAGTCCTTTACATATTTATGAGCTTGTTTACTTTTTAACAAATCATCAATAGTGCGCTATTGATATTCATTATGCAGTTAAGTTAGTAAATTGGATACTTCCTGTATTTCAATCTCGTAAGCCAAATTAACATAGTGTGTTGATACATCCTAATAAATGCTATCGTCATATAAATGTTCGAATACACCTATAAATCTACGTACTAATTTTAACTTAATATTAAGTTTATTTTCAGCTATGCGCATCATAGCACTATTAATTGTTTCTTTTTATAAACTCTACCACCAATTGAGAAGAGGAAGCCCTTTGAAGGCTTATTGATACACCCTCCTAATAGGATTTTGTTGTCTTTTTTAAAAAGAGGTTCAATTGAGATTAATGGAGTTGAGTTTATGATTGTTTTAAAGGTTTGATTATTTAGCATTGACTATTTTTTTTACTATCAACTCTGCCATAAATATCTTCAAACCTGACAATGTCATCTTCACTTAGGTAAGTGCCACTTTGTACTTCGATAATTTCTAGTGATTGGCTGGTTGTATTTTCTAAAGCATGTTTGACTCCTATTGAAATATAGGTAGACTCTCCTTTATTAAGGTTGAATTTCTGTTCACCATTAGTCACTGTTGCCATGCCACTGACAACTACCCAATGCTCTGCGCGTTTATGATGCATTTGTAATGAGAGTTTGGCGCCAGGTTTAACATGTAATCTTTTTACTTGAAAAAATTCACCTGATTCAATAGAGTCATACCAACCCCATGGGCGATAAACTTTGCGGTGAGCATTACTCTCATATCGGCCACTATCCTTCAAGGATTTAACAATATTCTTTACTTCTTGAGATTTGTTTTTAGTGGCAATAAACGTTGCATCGGGCGTGTCTATTATTATTAAATTATCTACTCCTATGGTTGCGACCATATGATGATCAGCATTAATGTAACTATTAGTAGTATCTTGAGTAACAACATCACCTTTAATGACGTTACCTTGATTATCTTTTTTACCTATGTCATAAAGTGCGGACCATGAGCCAATATCACTCCACTGCGCGTCCAGTGGAACAACCATGACATTATTTGATTTTTCCATAAGGGCATAATCGATTGATTCAGACGGAGAGGACTTAAAGGCTTGCTCATCTAAGCGAATAAAGTCTAGATCTTGCATGGCATTATTAACAGAATTAATAACTTGTCTAACGATATTAGGTGCGTGCAATGTGAGTTCATCAATAAGGGTCTGTGCCTGAAATACAAACATACCAGAGTTCCATAGATAGTTTTCCTGATTTAAATAAAATTCTGCAGTCTTTAGATCTGGCTTTTCAACAAACTTTTCAACCTTATACCCACCATAATAGTTCTCTTTTGATGATTTAATATAACCATAGTTAGTATTCGCTTCAGTTGGAACAATACCAAATATAACCAGCCTACTACTTTGTGCTTGTTGGCTTGCTATATTAATAGCATGATGAAATGCATGTATGTCTAGAATAACATGATCTGCTGATAAAACGAGTAACGTCGAATCGTCCAAATCTTTTAATGATTGGAGTGCAGCAGCAGCAATTGCGGGCGCTGTATTTCTGCCAACAGGTTCTAATAAGATTATTGGATTTTTAATGCCGATTTGCTGACACTGTTCTGCCACTAAGAATCGATGATCGGTATTACAGATGATAATCGGATCTGTCAGATTATCTAATCCCTTAAGACGTAGGATAGTTTCTTGCAGCATGGTATTATCGCTTGAAAGCGTCAAATATTGCTTAGGGTGTTGTTTACGAGATAGTGGCCAAAGGCGCATGCCTGAGCCACCTGAGAGAATAACTGGAGTTATCTTAGACATTACTTACTCTAGTAATTTCCTTTGAAGTCATTGTTGTTTCCTTAATATTTTCATACAAGAGCTAAGAGAAGACTTCCAATTTGATAATTTTATGTTAAATACTTCCACTATTTTATCCTTATTCATTAAGTTATTTCTTGGCTTTTTAACATGCGCTGGGTATTGTTGTTTGTTAATATGGTCAACTTTGTGGTCCACTTTTACTGCTTTTAAGATTTCTTTAACAAACTCATACCTACTTTATTGCTAGTGTTCAACTTGTGAACATGATTTATTTATTTGGAAATACGACTTAATTCTATTATTTTTAGTATCTTCAGTTTTTATGTTTTATATATACTAATTCACGATGCTCTATAATTGAACAAAAATTAATAAACTTTGATGAACAACATAATAGATTTCAACAATAAAACTATTCTTATTACGGGGGGTGCAGGCTTTATAGGTAGTAATTTGGCTTTTTATTTTCAAGCAAACTTCCCAAAATCTAAAGTCACTGTGTTTGATTGCTTTAGAAATAATGAAACTTTTCAAAATGGAAACCAAAAAAGCTTTGGTCATTACAATAACTTGATTGGCTTTAGAGGCGATATTATCTGTGGAAACATTAATAACAAAGATGATTTATCTTTACTGAATGACTATAAGTTTGATGTTATTTTTCATCATGCTGCAATTTCAGATACTCGAGTATATGATCAAGAAATCATAATGAAGACGAATGTAAACTCATTTTATGATTTACTGGCAATCGCTAAAAAAGATCAATCAGCACTTGTCTATGCAAGCTCAGCAGCAGCCTATGGAAGTCTACCTTCACCTCAAATTGAAGGCAAAGAAAGCCCTGAGAACCCTTACGGGTTTAGTAAGTGCATTATGGACCAAATTGCGACTCGTTACGCAATAGAAAATCCAGATTTAACAATAGTTGGGCTAAGGTTTTTTAATGTTTATGGCCCAAGAGAATATTACAAAGCCAAAACATCGTCTATGGTAATCCAGCTTGGTCATCAAATCTTAGATGGTAATGCACCACGTCTATTTGAAAATTCATCTCAAATATTACGAGACTTTATCTACATTGATGATGTGATACAATCCAATATCAAAGCCTGCACCCCTAAAAGAAATGGTTACTATAACGTTGCTACAGGAATATCAAGAAGTTTTCAAGACATTGCAGATATTTTACAAAAAGAACTTAATACTGATCTAGGAACTGAGTATTTCCCTAATCCTTATGATGGTTATCAAATGAATACTAAAGCAGATATTTCTAAGTCTAAGAAATTCCTAGATTTTGAATCAAAATTTTCTTTGGAAAGTGGTATTAAAGCTTATATTTCTGAAATTAAGCGCCTACATGGGGCTGAAAATTTATGATTTCATTGTCAAATATCAATCCTAAAATTTTAGTTATTGGCGACCTACTTATAGATCACTATCTCTGGGGCTCATGTGAGCGTATATCTCCAGAGGGCCCAGTTCAAATAATTGATGTTGCTAGTGAAAGTGCTGTATTAGGTGGTGCAGGAAACGTAGTAAATAATCTTCACTCTCTAGGTGCATTAGTTGATATTATTAGTGTAGTTGGTGAATGTGAAGCATCAAAAGAGCTAAAAGAGTTATTGTCAACCATTAATGTTAATACACAGTATCTAATTACTCAAAAGGATCGAGTTACGAGTAAAAAAAGTAGAGTTATTGCCGCACAACAACAAGTAGTCCGTTTCGACCGTGAAAGTACTTCAGAGATTAACAACAACTCACAAACTGCCATTCTTGATGTCTTTAAAAAGATTGTCAGTAATTATGATGTTATTCTGCTTTCGGATTATGGCAAAGGGGTATTAACTTTTGATCTAACACAATCATTAATTACAATCGCCAATGAAAATGACAAGAAACTATTAGTGGACCCAAAAGGCCTCGATTATTCAAAATATAATAGCGCTTACCTATTAACTCCCAATAAAAAAGAAGCTAGCGAAGCAACAAACATTATAATTAAAGATAGTGCAAGTCTTACCAGTGCCTTAGTGAAACTTAAGGAACAATGCAATTTAGCCTGTTCACTTATTACATTAAGTGAACAGGGCATAGCAATTTTTGATAACGAGTTACGAAGTCATCCCACAGTTGCTAAAGAAATATTTGACGTCACCGGTGCAGGTGACACTGTCCTCGCTGCACTTGGGTTTGCATTATCATCCAACAATAATATTGATGAGGCAGTCAAATTTGCCAATCTAGCTTCAGGCGTTGTAATTGGAAAAATTGGCTCAGCAACAGCCTCACTTAATGAAATTATCGAGTATGAATCAAGCCTTCATAAATCTTCTAGTGATGCTCATATCAAAACCTGGGATGAAATATCTTCAATTGTAAGGGCACTAAAAAATAAAAATAAAAAATTATATTTACAAATGGCTGTTTTGATATATTGCACTCTGGACATGTAAAATACCTAGAGAAAGCGAAAGGTTTTGGAGATACATTAATTTTAGGCCTTAATTCTGATGACTCAGTTCAAAGACTTAAAGGAGAAAATAGACCAATAAACTCACAGGCTGAGCGGGGCTATATTCTTGCCTCGCTTGAGGTGATAGACTATGTTGTAATATTTGATGACGACACACCTTTGGATTTAATTAAGCTCATTCAGCCAGATGTGCTGGTCAAAGGAGGAGATTATGAAGGCCAACAAGTCGTAGGTGAAGATATTGCTAAAGAACTAAAGCTCGTAAAATTTATTGATGGTAACAGCTCAACTAAAATCATCGAAAAAATTATGAAATTATGAAATTATGAAATACATTATCCAAAATGAACTTAACGAACATATAAAAACTGCAAATTTACTTTATAAACTAACAGATTTATTAGCTTGCTCTGCTCAATTATGTATTGATTGTTTAAAAGGTGGTGGAAAGATTTTAATATTTGGAAATGGTGGTAGCGCTGCAGATGCCCAACACATTGCTGCTGAACTAGTTGGCAGATACAAAACTAATCGCAAAGGTTTGCCTGCAATTGCCTTAACTACTGATAGCTCAGCACTTACATCAATTGGAAATGACTTTGGATATGAACATGTATTCGACCGCCAGGTTGAAGCAATAGCAAATAAAGGTGATGTAGTAATTGGAATTAGTACAACTGGAAAAAGTGGAAATGTTATTAACGCCCTTAAACTTGCATCTAGATTAAACTGCACTACAATTGGATTTAGCGGTCACGATGGTGGAGAGATGAATAAGATTTGCAATGTAAACCTAGTTGCTCCCTCTGAAGATACGCCTCGAATTCAAGAAATGCATATCATTATTGGTCATACAATTTGCCACTTAATTGATCAAGAATTTAAGGGCTAATTAAAGGTTCTAACTGCTCTCAATACTTCTGATGCTTCAATCAGTTTCATACAATTGTGGTGCTTGAGGGGACATGTCCTCTTCATACATGGCTGACAAACTAAATTCTTTTTTACTATCATGCTCTTTTCATTCATCCATTGTGAAGTTTCATTATCCTTAGTTGGACCAAAAATTGTGACTGTTGGAACCTGTAAAGCAGCTGCTAAATGCATTGGGCCACTGTCACCTGTTATAAATAAATCAAGATTAGCAATTTGAGAAATTAGTTCTTTAATGGTTAGTTTGGCTGCTAGATTTTTATAATTTTTAACGCCTTTTTCAATTAAATGCTTCTCAATATCTTTTGCAATATCTATTTCTCTAGGTCCACCAAAAATAATAATGTCATACTGGTTAGATAAGTCAATTGCTACATCAGCAAACTCTTTTGGATACCAGCGTTTGGCGCTGCCATAAGATGCACCTGGATTTACACCCAATAATTTATTTTTACTAACTTTACTCTGCTTTTCAGAATGCAAGATCAACCTACCTGGAATAGTATTTATTTTCAGACAATCGTTAATAAAATTATTATATTTTTCTACCTGGTGATCTTTGTTATAAATATTTTTATCAAATTGATACTTATTTGTAGATGAAATAAAAAATTTAATGAATTTTGCTCTAAACGACCCTCTAAAAGAGAAAAATACATCAAATTCTTCAAAGTCCTTCAGGGCTTTATATACATTAATAAATTTTTTGTCCAAAACATAGGTTTTAATTACATTTGGATGGTTTTTTAAAGCCTCAATTGAAATAAATGAACCAAGTAAAGTAATTTCAACATCAACAAAATATTTTACAAGATTCTCAATCGCGGGACTCGTCATGACTGAATCACCAAGCCATGTAGGTAGTTCAATAAGGATTTTCATTTCAAAAGCTTATAGTGTTTTTTACTTAAATTTAATCCTAAAAAATTTTCAAATTTAATCATTAATCGATGTTTTTTTTGCTTTCTCGTTAGCTTATAACTAGGGCTTGTCTTGAACAATCCCTTTTCATTAGGAAGCCAATCTTTAATAATTTCTGGATGGAGCCCCTTAAATTCTTTTAAAATCGACTGATCCATTTGCGAATAGTCAATTAATAATGGCTCGCCACCCCAATACTTTTGTACTTTGTTACTTTTAAGATTCATCTGATTTTCACTTCGGACCCACCCATAATGATAACAAGTAGCACCAATAATTTTTGCTCTTGGGTATCTACCCTTTTTATTAGAATCTAATACAAGCCAAAAAAGACCATCTGGAGCATAAGATCTAATTGAGTTTTTAATAATCCTAGCCTCTGAACGATACCAACCAGGTGAGTCAAGCAAAGTATTAGCATTTCCATAAAAATGATTAAAGCTAAAGGCAAGAGCCTCAACATTAGAATCATTTAAATATTTCTCCATGGATTTTTTTATTTGTACTAAATCTTTTTCATGATAAACCTCATCTCCTTCAATATAGAAAACCCAGTCACCTGTGCAATTAAATTGTGCGATCATTTTCTGTTGACCATAAACATAGCCTCGATCACGCATCTCATCATTCCATTTGGACTCAATTATCCGAATTTTTTTATCTTTTATGGAATGTATCATCTCTAATGTATCATCTTCACTCTCACCAACATTAATCACAAATTCATCCACTATTGATAAAATAGATTGAATTGATTGTAAAAATGGATAGCCAAGTATCTGGCCATTTTTAATGAATGTAAATGCACTAATTTTCATTTTCTTCTATCGAATTGATTCCATTTTCACACCATTGAATTCCTTTCTTTATTGCATTATCTAATATTGCATCATTCCTTTTTAGTGATAGCCTAGAATTTTCATTGTGCCATAAATGAAATTGAATCGCGTTGAAACGAACATTTTTTCTTTTAACTCCACTGTTAATTAAACGAACCACTAACTCGCTGTCCTCTCTTCCCCAGCCCTCAAATTCATTATTAAAACCATTAATATTTATAAAATCTTTTTTATAAAAAGCTATATTACAAGACTTGATGCCGCTCATATGATTCTTTTTATTTGAAAATATTAAAGACAGTAATTTAGAATGAATAGAGTTTTTTCTATTCATCAATTCTAAAGAAAAAAATGAAAAGTCAATTATTTTATTTGCCAAAGCTTTTCTTGTTTGCTTTTCAGTAAGTAAAGATCTAGAGCCTTGTACAAAATATCCAGACTCTGAATTAGCAATATGGTCCTCTATAAACTTTGTATGTAGTATTGTATCTCCATCAACTAAGACAATGTAATCTCCAGAAGATCGAAATATGGCCTTATTTCTTGATCTAGCAGCCCTAAAACCAATATCCTCTTGCCACGAATGAATAGCTTTTATATTAGAATTTATATTAAAGCTATTAATTAAGACTTTTGTTTCTTTGGTACTTCCATCATCTGCAATAATTACTTCATCTGGGAGTATGGTTTGACAATTAACACTTTTCATTACTAGTAATAATGCTTCAGGCCAATTATAAGTAGTAATTATTAGAGTAAGTTTCATTAACTAATGAGTTATTTGATAAAATAAGAAGAAATTATATGCCATTTATTCTTTTAAAGTTTTATGTGGAAAAACATTCAACTTTTCTGATAATTCTAATTTTACTTATAATATGAAAATTTCTGTTTGCATTATTGCATTTAATGAAGGTGAAAAAATTCGTGACTGTATTAATACCGTCTTATGGGCAGATGAAATTATAGTGGCAGATTCACATAGTACAGATGGAACAAGCGAAATAGCTATTGAACTTGGAGCAAGAGTAATACATATACCTTTTAATGGCTATGGTGATTTGAGGAATCAAGCCATAAGTTACTGCAATGGAGATTGGATTTTTAGCCTTGATTCAGATGAGAGGTGTACAAGAGAAGTGCGTGATGAAATTGTTAAGCTTATTGATAATGCCCCATTAGATATATATAGAGTCCCAAGAAAGAATTTTTTTATGGGTAAGTGGATCAAATACTCTGGCTGGTATCCAAACTTTAGACAGCCTCAACTTTTTAAAAAAGGAAAAATGAGCTACACTATGGAATCAGTTCACGAGGGATACATCAGTCATAGTAATAAAGAAATTGGTACAATTACTAATATTATTTGGCAATTTCCGTTTAAAAATACTGAAGAATTGATGCATAAAGCTAATCGATACTCAAGCTTAGGGGTTTCGAAATTACAAGAAAAGAGAATAAAAGGTAGTATTTTTAAAGCTTTTTTACATGGCTTTTGGTCGTTTATTAAGCACTATATTTTTAAACTTGGTTTTTTAGATGGTGGACCAGGATTTATAATTGCCTTTGGTAACTTTGAGGGCACCTTCTATAGATATATTAAACTCACAGAGGCCCAGAAAAACTGGAAACCCCCTGTAACTGAAACAATTAAATGATAGTGCCAGTAATCTTATCTGGTGGAAGCGCTAGAAGAATAGCCTCTTTCTAGAAAGCTTTATCCAAAGTAGTTTTAAGCATAGCTAATGAAACAACTTTATTTCAAGATACAATTATTAGGCTTCCTGCTGGGGTAACTGACCCTCTAACTATTTACAATTAAGAGCATCGCTTCATTGTAGCTGAGCAACTTCACCAAAGAAATTTAAAAATAAAGGTGTTATTTTAGAGCCTATTGGAAAAAATACAGCTCCTGCAATTTATATAGCAGCTATGCATTTATTAAATATATAGTTAGTTATCTGTTATCTTCATATTTAGTTAATATCTTTGCTAAAAATAAATGTGGTAATGTATGGTGGGTAATAGGCATCCTAGGTAATGTTAATTTATTCGATTGAGGCGTTGCCCTGCCACGACTCATTGTTGTTGCAGTTCTATATCCAGCATCTTTTATCATATTTACAAGTGGCTCATTAAATCGCCCAAAAGGATAGCAAAAATCTTTAATTGATACTTTGAACATTTGCTCAAGCTCAGCTTTGCAATTGAAGATTTCTTCATGAGATTGTTGCTCGCTTAACTCTTCCAATAATGGGTGTGTTTGCGTATGAGCACCAATATCTAAGCCCAAATTAAGCCACTCTTTTATTTCTGATTGTGTCATTAAGGGGCGTTGCGTAATACCTTTATTGAAATCCCAAGTATTGGAAGCGCCAATCCTTTGACTAACCAAATAGCAGGTTGCACTAAAATTGTACTTTTTTAATGTTGGTGCAGCATTGATTAAGTTGTTTTGATAGCCATCATCAAAAGTAATACCGACTACTTTTCCTGTTTTTTCCCCTTCTAAATAGGGTGTCAGCTCTCTCATGCTAAGCCCTTTATAGCCGAGTATATTAAGAAGCCACATTTGCATCCCAAAACGCTTAGGAGGAACATGCAAGCTGCGCATTACTGTGGATTTTGGCATTGCTTCAATGCTATGATACATTAATATTGGAATCGGTCTTTTCGACATAATTACCTTATTCAAATGCAAAATTCTTTGCTTTATGATTTTAAATACACTCCGTTTAATAACAACTTTTTGAGCTAAGCTGATTTGTTTATCAAGGGGCAACTTTTGACATTTATTTAAGAATTCAGAAATAATTGGTATTGCGTGTTTTTTCTTTCTAGAAGTTGAGTACAAGCTAACATATTTTTTGCCTTCAGTCATTTTGTATTTTCTCAAAAGAGATTCAGCTAATGAGAATGGCTCTATAGTATGTGCTGGAACGATTTCAATAAAAACTTGCATCAGTTTGTCAGCCCAGTCGAGACTAGGACGCATATTTGGCATGATACCAACCATTAGAGAGCCCCACATAGCCGATTTTTTAGATAGTTCATAAAGACTACTATCAATTTGAATGGACCTGCCTTCTAAATGATCAATATAAACTTGGAATCTCTTTCGCTTGTAAATCAATCCCTCATTCAGATAAAACAAAGCTTGATTTGGCTGGATTAAATCAAAAAGAATTAGAGGGGATTTATGAAAATAAGTATCCGTATCTAGGAACAAAATCTTGTCCTTTTCTGTTAATTCTAGACGGTCCATGACATAAGCCATACCCCGATTTTTGATTCTAAAACCGTACTTTCCATTCAACGACCATTCATTTCTTTGCTGTGGACTAATTGAAAAAACTGTAACTGGGTAAGATTTAAATTCTCCTGGATTTTCAGTAAGAATAACAATTTCAAAAGAATCTTCATTTGACATCCAGTTCATAAAAGTCAACAAACTGAATTTAGCCCCATTGTAGTAACCCTTGTCTTCACCAAAAACAATATATAGAAGAATTTTTCTCATGACTTTTTAAAACTCAACATTTTGATACCAATTCTTAACTTCATCAAAAACTACTTTAGGACTTATATGATCCAAGCATTCACTTTTGCCATTCTGATTATCGCAACCAGCATTACCGCAGGCAACACAGGGCATATTTGCTTGAAAAATAGTAATATTTCCATAGCTTTGTTTAGGCTTATCTTTTATTGCTGACTTTTGTAGTTGATTAGACCAAGGGGACCACATTGATAAATTAGTTGGGCCAAATATAGCAAAAATACGCTTATTTTGGCCAGCAGCAATGTGCATATTGAGAGTGTCCATACCAATATAAGCTAAAGATAATTCACTCAATGCAAAATACTCTTCTAAACTCGTCTCCCCTATGAAATCAAAAACATTAGATAGGACTGGAAGTTGCTTTTTTATTTCAGTATCAATTTGATTATCACTGCCAGTAATAACCACGCTAATATTCAGGCTACACAGCTGGTCAAGCAATTCATGCCTTAAGTTTTGGGGATATATCTTGAAGTAGTATTGTGCAGAGGGATGAAAAATAATAAAATCTTTGATGCCTTTTTTATCTAGTTTATTTTTTATTCTGGCAATAGAGGATTTAGAAACTTTAGGCCTCTCCAAAATGTTTTTATGTTCAATATTAAGCATATTTAAAGACTCTAAATTATTTATGAGAATATGTTTAGCTGAGTCAAAAAAATAATTCTGAGTCAAAAGTAACTTTTTCCACCATGATTTTTTATTATCTTTTTCAATAGCGCTAATTGAATACTTGCTTGCAAATAGGGCGTAAAACACACTACGATCGCTTGCTGTAAGATTAATACTTAAATCATACTTTCTGAATATAGAAGAAATAATGTCTTTTTCTTGTCTAAAACGATTTTCACTCTTCCTTTTATATGAAAAACAATGGATAAAATGAATATTCGGCAATAATTTAGCAACTGGAAATGTATCATCATTAACAAGTAGATCAATTTTAGGTGATTTGTAAAAATCATACAAAGCACTAATCAAGCTTTGACTGAGTAATACATCTCCATTAGAGCGTTGAATAATTATTAAGATTTTTTTAGGATTTTTCAAAATCTTTATATAAAAAGGAGCTAAAGAATACAAACATTAAAGTTGTATAGTGACCTAATAAATAACTGTCACTGAGCATTAAAACTAAAAATAATAATGGCAATGTCATACCAACATCTCTAATAAATCTATCGGGAGACTTATAAGAAATCTTTACTTGCAAAAATAAGATACTAAGCATACTTATTAATCCAATTAAGCCCAATTGGCAAAGAATTAGGGAGTACATATTATGAGGATTAGTAACAGAAGGAAGATTGGGTGTATTTACCTCATTTATCTTTCGATATTCATTTGGAAAATCTCCAGTACCTACACCAATCAATAAATTTTTTTTATATATATCCCACGAATTTATAGCATAGTTAATTCTTTGTCCGACAGATGAACCATTGCCCATATTAATTGAATCATAAGAGATTGATTCTTGAATTGCCATATTCACCCTTGATTTAAAAAGATCACTGCCCTGATAAGCAAATAAAAAAATAGACGGAATAATTGTAAAAATTATTAAAAGTGATTTCACTCTTTGTTTTTCAAATATTTGAAAAATTAGTATTATAAGAATCACAAAAAAACCAATCTGGCCAGCTCTTCCTCCAGTAATGAACATATTAATTGACATACTTATTGCAAAAAAACTGTAAAAAGAAAAAACTAAGTCAGTTAATTTTTTATTGAAAAATATTTGATGTAAGACTAAGTATATGGCAAATGCCAGAATTGGATTATAAGAAATATGACTCATAAATGGAGTAGGATTATTAACTGTTGTATTTTTGAAGGGCTCAATTATTTCAAACCAAACTAAATAAGATACAACTTCAGTAATAGATATAGCAAGTAAAAACGCAGAGATATACTTCGCAATATTATCTTTTCTTACCAAAGTATATAGAATTGGAAAGAGTCCTATGAAGTACCACATTTTATGAATCATATGAAGCCCCCAACTAATATCTTCTGTCCAAATTAAACCTAAAACATGCATCAGGAAAAAAACTACTGATGCAAGCATTAACTTGCTCTGAAAAATTGTAGTAAACTTTTCTTTGTAGTTACCAGAAACAAGCCAAATAAAGCAAATGACAACAATTATTGTATTTGCTCCAGCCACAGTCAAAGGCAAAAGAAATGCAAGTGAAATTAATAAATATTTATAGGTTTCTTCCAGGGAAATTTTTTGAAACATCGATTTTTTTTAAAATCTCTTATAAAATAAGACTTAATTATACTCACCATAATATATGTCTATAAAATCTATTTTCCTTGACCGCGATGGAGTTAT
>Ga0257121_1000499_pt1 | contig 33012 bp, 27 predicted proteins | sample SI106_100metaG_FD_190180 | JGI IMG/M metagenome (GOLD analysis project Ga0257121, IMG submission 190180) | Marine microbial communities from Saanich Inlet, British Columbia, Canada - SI106_100 | ecosystem: Environmental > Aquatic > Marine > Inlet | place: Canada: British Columbia | collected...
TATTTTATTCAAATGACAAAGTTAATTCACTTATTTTTAATAAGTTAAGTCAATTTATTTTTAAAGACTACGGACTGTAGTCCCGCAAGAATTACATTGTAGTATATTTCTGCTACTGTCATGCGTTATCTTCTTTTATTTCTAATGGCCCTAAAACATGCCCAAAGATTGTCAATACTTGCTTAACTTAAGTTTTTTACCTTTTTAGTATCAAGACTCATAACCCAAAGTTAGCAGGTTCGAGTCCTGTCCCCGTTAATAGATAAAAGAGAACTTTAGGGTTCTCTTTTTTTAACTATTCTGATAGTTGTTGAATAAAATTGTAAATTTGTAAAAAAAATATATATGTCGAACGGAAAATGGATAGGAGCGGCTGCAGGATGGTTTTTTGCTGGTCCAATTGGTGGAATTATTGGTTATTATGTTGGGAAAAATGTTTTTGCTTCTAAAGTGGATAATAAAACTGCATTCGAAATATCCTTACTTATACTTTCTTCAGTTGTAATAAAAGCAGATGGAAAAGTGTTGAAATCGGAATTGGAGTATGTGAAAAAATTCTTTACCAATACATTTGGAACAACAAAATCGAATGAATACTTTAGGATGTTTAATAATTTGAATAAACAGGATTATAGCTCTAAACTCAGACAAGTTTGTTTACAATTAAACTCACATATAAATCATTCCTCTCGTTTAGAAATAATTCATTTTTTGTTTGGAGTATCAGCTGCTGATAATGAAATTCACCCAAATGAAGTAGAACAAATAAAAAGAATTGCTACTTATATGAATATTAATTCTTATGATTTTGAATCTATTTACTCCATGTTCTTGTCCAAGGGAAGTAATTCTGAAAAATGGTATACCATTCTAGGAATCACAAAAGATGCTACAAATACTGAGGTGAAGAAGGCGTATAGGAAAATGGCAGTTAAATACCATCCGGACAAGTTGATTGGAGTAAGTGATGATATTAAGAATCTAGCTGAGGAGAAGTTTTTGGTAGTAAAAGAATCTTACGAACAGATAATGAAAAGTAGAAATTAAACTTCTCCTATTTACTTTCTTTGTCTTAATGCTTCATATACAATAACAGATGTAGCTACAGATACATTTAATGATGCGATACTTCCATTCATTGGTATTTTTGCTTTATGTTCACTCATCTTCAGATATTCTGGAGAGACTCCATCTTCTTCTGATCCCATAATAATTGCTGTCGGATTTGTAAAATCTGGAGAGTACATATCTTTATCTGTTTTTTCAGTACACGAAACTAATTGTAATCCACTTTCTTTTAGGAATTCAAGACTTAATTTTAAGTTCCAAGTCCTGCAGATCGGAATTTTATGTAAAGCGCCTGCAGAAGTTTTTACCGCATCAGCATTTATAGCTGCTGCTGCCTGTTCTGGAATTAAAATAGTATCTACTCCTGCGCATTCTGCAGTTCTGGCAATAGCTCCAAAATTTCGAACATCTGTTACTCCATCCAAAACTAAAATTAAAGGATTTTTTCCTTTTTCGTAAATCTGAGGAATAATATCTTCAATTTTGTGTAAATCAATAGGGGAGATAAAAGCAAAAACTCCCTGATGATTTTTCCTAGTTAATCGGTTAATCTTCTCAATAGGAACATGCTTGTAGTTAATTCTTCTTAATCGGACTAATTTCCATAGTTCTGCAAACAAATCATTATGTAATCCTTTTTGTATAAAAAGTTTATCAATTGTCTTTCCTTCTTCAATAGCTTCAATAATTGGCCTAATACCAAAAATAAAATTCTTCTCTTCTTTATTCATCTAAATGTGGTTTGTCAATTAACTCTGTATCAAAATTAATTTGTGTGTTTCCTGCAGATATTTTTAGTACATCTTTATCAATTTTCTTAAACTCTGAGGAAGATTTGTTGTAATGATTGACAACTGTACGGATAGTTTTTCCTAAGCTGTCGTGTGAATCCTTATATGCATTTAAATGATTAGATAACTTATTAATATTTTTTAAAATATCTTCAACAGATCTCTCTACTTTTAAATTATGTAGAGCTTTTACTGTAATCTGCAACATTGGAAATAAACTCATTGGAGACACTATCATTACTTTTTTAGTATATGCATAAGCCACTAAATCTTTGGAGTTTATTTGTAGCGTACCTACTCTACTATTAAGAAGATCTTGATACAAACCATCTGCTGGAATAAACATGTAGGCATAATCGGTTGTTTTTTCATTAGGCAAGATGTATTTAGCAGTTTCATCTATACGCTTTTTAATGTCATCCTTAAATTTCTTTTCTAAAGATTCAATTTCTGATTTATCTTCACTCTCAATCATTTTATTGTAATTGTCTAAAGAAAATTTCGCGTCAACAGGAATAATATAATCTCCTACTTTAACAATAGCATCTACTAATGCACCGCTATTAAAGGAATATTGCATTTGAAAAAGTTCAGGAGGCAATACGTTGGCAAGTAAATTCTCTAACTGAATTTCTCCTAATATTCCTCTTTGTTTTTGATTACTGAGGATTTTTTCTAGAGTCTTCATTTGATTAGCAAAACCTAAAACTTGCTTATTAGTACCTTTTATTTTCTCAAGTTCTGAAGTTACTTCTTTTATCACCTTGTTAGATGAAGCAAATTGTTTCTGCATATCTTCTTTAGAGCTTTCCTGAAAAGTATTAATTCCTTTGTTGATGTCTTTTAATTTTTCTTCTATCTCTTTTCTCCCTTTTTGAGAGTTTTCTCCAACTTCTTTTCTGATTTCTTGTATTTCTTTACGCAATGAATCGTTTAATTGCACTAATAATTCATTCGAATTTGATTCTGATGTACTGGATTTTTTAAAATAAAGAGCAGTAAATCCAGCAATGATTAATAACCCTAATAATCCTATTCCTAATTCTATTCCCATAAATAATGTTCTGTTTTAAAATTTACTCTTCAAAATAACAAAAAAAATAGTAATTTCAATTAGATTTTCAGATTTGTTAAAAAGTATTTTTCAGTCCAATATGAATTCTTCCGTTCTCAAGATTAAACGATTGATTTTCAGAAATTCCGATAGCATATTGCAGATATACAATTCCAGAATTATTTTTTAAATCAAAACCAACTCCAACAGAATTTAACTGAGAATACCTTTTCTCATTTTCATAAAAACATTTTTGATAGAATATACTTGTGTTCATATTTTGATCTAGTTTGTAGTTTAAATCAATTCCTAAAATATGTAATTTAGTTGCAGTAAACTGATCTTCCAGAAATCCTTTTATACTATTTGTTCCTCCAAAAAATATCATCTCATTTTCCTGCAGATTATTATTAAAAAGGTAATTATTTTCGGTGTTTAGATTTGATTGAAGTCTTTCAGAAAAGTGGAATAGATAGTTGGTACTTAATTTTAAGTTGAGATAATCTGAAGTAGTATTTGTATGTCTTTTCCCGACAAATCCATTACAATCAATTTTAATTTTCTGAGTTTTAAATCCAATACCTGCACCAATATTTCTTATTTTAGAATTTCCAATTTCTGCATTTTCAGATATAGAGTTTTTCATTTGATAACTCATTTTATATCTTAAATTTTTTCTAGATAAATGAAATACGGATATTTCTTTCTCTGTATTTGTAAATTCATTGTATTTTCTGTAGATGTCCAAATAAAACTCACTTCCTAACTGACTATTAAACAAGCTTGGTATTGTTGTAGTATTTTCTAATTTCTGAAATCTCTCTTGTTCAGTTTTCCAATTAAATTGGAATGTTTCTCCTTTATTTAATAGATTCACTAATTTTAGGTTTACATATCCATTTAATTTTATTTTTTCCTCTTCTGAAGTAAGACCAATAAGTCCGTCAATAAAGTTGTTGGGAACTTTTTCCAAATAAAAATAGATGTCAGTAGTATTCTTATGGAAAACAAATTCGTGTTTTTTACTTTGTTTTAGATATTGTATTTCAGATAGTTTTTTGTCAATATCATTTAATTTCTTCTGATTGTATATGTCTCCTTTCCTTATTCTAATTAATTGAAAAAGTTGTTTTTCAGTCAGTTTTGTGTCTCCATAAATTACTAAAGAATCAATAGTGTATCTTTCACCTTTGTTTATAACTAGATCTGCTTTATTTCTCTTTATGTTGTCTAGTTTTGCTTCGGAAAAAGGATATCCATTGTTTTCATAGACACTAATTATCTTATATATATAATCTTCTATTTCTAACGGATCTAATTTTATTTCATTTCCTTCATTATTTATATAGAAATAATCTTCTTTATCTTGTGAATTAGCAGAGATCACATTTAAAAATAAAAATAAAACGAATAGTTTTTTTGTTAGAGTTCCCAATTTATTTCAATTTTATTTTCTTTTTTCAAAATTTTATTAACTTCTGAAAAATGTCCACATCCCAAAAACCCTCTATAAGCAGATAGTGGTGAGGGGTGAGAGCTTATTAATATATGGTGTTTGTTTTTATGAATTAGTTTCTGTTTTTTTTGTGCGAATTTCCCCCAAAGCAAGAAAATAACTCCTTCTTTTTTATCTGATATTGTAGATATTACTTTGTCAGTAAATTCCTCCCACCCTCTGTTTTGATGACTCCCCGCTTCATTCTTTCTCACCGTAAGAGTTGCATTTAGAAGTAATACTCCTTGTTTTGTCCAATAGGTCAAATCTCCTTTGCCATGATTCTTGATTCCTAAATCTCTTTCTATTTCTTTAAATATATTTACTAAAGAAGGAGGTGTTTTTATTCCATCAGATACTGAAAAGGAGAGTCCATTTGCCTGTCCTTTTCCATGATAGGGGTCTTGTCCTAAGATCACAACTTTTACATTGTTAAAAGGTGTTGAGTTAAATGCATTAAAAATATTATTATCATTTGGGTAAATGGTATAATTTACTTTCTCTTTTGTTAGGAATTTTATCAAATTTTGCATGTAATTCTTTCCAAATTCCTCTTGCAAAACATTTTTCCACCCTTTTTCCAATTGAATATTTTTCTTCATCTATTTATTAAGAAATGATGTTTCAAAGATAACAAAAGTCTGTTGTTTTTATTTTTCATTTACTTATTATTATTTTGTATTTTTGCTAAAAATCTGAATAATGAAATATATTATAGCTCTTTTTATCTCTACATTATTTTTACTCTCTTCATGCGGTATTTATGAGGAACCGTGCGAAGGAGTAGTTCAAAACACTCAAAAATAACACTTGTCTGTTTCCGAAAAAGTTAGAAAGCCAAAATGGCTTAAAGTAAAGTTACCTACCGCTACCGCTTATAAGAATGTAAGGTCCGTAGTAAAAAAACATAAATTACATACTATTTGCGAGAGTGGAAATTGTCCGAATACAGGAGAGTGTTGGGGAGCAGGAACAGCAACTTTCATGATTTTAGGTAATATCTGTACTCGTTCTTGCGGATTCTGTAATGTGCAGACCGGAAGACCTTTGTCTGTAGATATTAATGAACCAAGAAATATAGCAAATTCTGTAAAAATAATGAAGGTAAAACATGCCGTTATTACTTCCGTAGATAGAGATGATTTGAAAGATGGGGGTTCTAATATCTGGGCAGAGACAGTAAATGAAATTCGAAAAGTAAATCCGAATACTACTTTAGAAACATTAATCCCAGATTTTAAAGCAAAAAAGGAGGATATTCAAAAAATTATTGATGTGGCTCCTGAAGTTGTATCTCACAATATGGAAACTGTAGAGAGGTTAACTAAAAAAGTAAGAATCCAAGCAAAATACAGAAGAAGTTTAGATGTTCTAAATATCTTAAATAAATCAGGTGTCAGAACAAAGTCTGGAATAATGCTTGGATTGGGAGAAACAGATGAGGAGGTCATTCAAACCATGAAAGACCTATTAGATGTTGGTGTTACAATAATGACTATAGGTCAATATTTACAACCTAGTAAAAAACACCTTCCTGTATTTGAATATGTACATCCAGATAAGTTTGAAATGTTCAAGAATATTGGTGTCAAATTAGGATTCCGGATAGTAGAAAGTGGTCCTTTAGTTAGATCTTCTTACCATGCAGAGAAACATCTATATTAAGAGTTTGTAGATTTATTTATAAAATTTTATATGTTATCTATGTTTTATAGAAGAAAACCTTATATTTGTTAGCTCGTAAATTAACAATAAACTTATTATAAATGAAAAAATTATTCTTACCTATTTTAATTTCAATATTTTGCATTCCAAATCTAGCAAAGTCACAGGGAGTTTGTGGTACATATGATGGTTATTTGCAAGATGATATTAATAAGTATCCTGCTTTTTATAAGTCAATTGAAGAGAAAAACATTCAGTTAGAACAGAAAAACAAAGAATTAGTTTCTAACTTAAATGAGAAGGGAAATACTGGTGAAAAGAAAATTATTCCAGTTGTTGTTCATATTGTTCATAATTTTGGTGCAGAAAACGTTACTGATGCTGATGTAGATTATGCATTAGAACAATTAAATAAAAATATCAATAGACAAGCAGATAATATGCTTTCTACTCCTGATGTGTTTGCTGCTGTATCTGGAAGTGCAAATGTCGAATTTAGATTAGCGAAACTAGCTCCTCGTTGTGACACATGTTCTGAAGAGATTCCAACAAATGGTATCGTTAGGATTCATTCTGAATTAACAGATGTTCCTGAACCAAGAAATTTAGTAAAATCATTAAGTTATTGGAACAGTTACCAATATTTTAATATTTGGGTAGTAAGTTCTTTACCAGATTCTGATGGAAATACTCTTTTAGGTTTTGCTCAATTTCCTTGGAGTGGATCTATGTCAACTGATGGAGTAGCAATTAGGGCTTCAGAGTTTAAAAATGGAAAAACACTTACTCATGAGGTGGGTCACTGGTTAGGATTACGTCATATTTGGGGAGATGCTTTGTGTGGTGATGATAATATTAAAGATACTCCTCCTGCAAAAGAAGAAAATTGGGGTGTAACATTAAATCAATTTCCGTATCATTTAAATGTTTGTATTGCGGATACTCAAAATCCTGCAGGAGAGATGTTTATGAACTATATGGATTATTCTGATGATGCAGTAATGTCCTTATTTACTGATGGACAAATGGAAATTGTAAATCAAACTTTAGAGGGGGATGAAGAAAATTATCCTTTCAGAAGATATTTATGGTCTGCAGAAAATTTAGGAAAAACAGGAACTGCTAATGGTTATAAAGGTACTGCATGTAATAAAAACACTAACTTTTTTGAGAAATACGGAAATACAACAAATTGTTTAGGAGATATTTCTGTGCTTAAGGGAAATAAAAATATCTTTAATGGAACAACCTCTGTGGTTTGGGATTGGGGAGATGGTAATACTTCTACATCTTCAAATGAACCACAACATACTTATTCTGCTGCTAATACATATGATGTAAGTTTAACTATTGAATATATAGATGATGTTGTTGCAAAGTCTTGGTCTATGGATGATGTTGTTCCTGGTTACACAAACCTAGAAACAATTACTGAAACGCTAATAATTGAAGGTACAATGGAAGAATTGAATGCAGTAAATGCTACTAATATTAATTTATACATGGATGTTGATAGTTTTAGTTCAAATTCAGGTTGGGTATATTCACAACCAACAGATAGTGTAGTTGGAGCTAGTACTTTAGTTTCATTAGGAATAGACACCTTCTTATTAGTATACAGTACTCATCCTGATAGTACCCTTGATGCAAATCTTTTATCTCATTTGCAAAATAATTCATATACTTATGAAACTATCGATTCAACTCTTTCTACTGGGGTTGATAGAAAATTTTATTTGGCAGAATTTATTGATGAGTCATATAATGCATATTTCATTGATACTTTATTTTATAGAGGTGAATATGATGAAACTTATTATTTAGCTCATTACGATTCTACTTGTACAGCTACTGAAACTAAAGAAGGCTTCATTACTATCTTGCCTACTTCTTCTGCAAATACTAATGATTCTTATACTTATAGTTTTGAAGGAGGAAACACTTTAGAAGATGATTTCTTGGTAATTGACAATAAATTAGTTGCAGATTGGGACTTTAATGTTTCTGCAAATCCGAATTGGCAAGTAGTTGATAATATAAGTTCTGATGGAAGTTCTTCTATCATGCTAAATGGAAAGAAATTGACTTCTGCAAATCCTGTAGTATTTGAAACACAAGCAGCATACAATTTATCTGATCTTACAGAACCTGCAATCTCTATAGATTTTATTGGAGCTGCAGTAAATTCCTTTCCTAATAATACTTTGTTAGTGTCTTATTCTGATGAGTGCGGAATTTGGAAAGATTTAAAATTATTTTCTCCATCTGAATTAGCTTCAGCTGGTTTTTACTCTGAGAATTTCATTCCCACTTCAGATATGATATGGAATACTGCTGTTATGTTTGATGAAATAGGTTCTAATGACTTGAAATCTCCTAATGTAAGATTCAAATTTGAATATCAAGTAAGTTCGTTGGCTAATAGATTATATATTGATAATATCAGAATTGGAGAAGCTGCTGATTTAAGTTTAGTAACCAATACATCAAATAAATTATCTTTGTCTCTTTATCCAAATCCAACTAACAATAATGTAAATATAATTTTTGAGTTAGAAGAAAATACAAATATTGAAGTGAAAATGTATAATATTTTAGGGTCAGAAGTATCTACTTTAATAAGTAACGAGATGGAAGAAGGATATCATTCAGTACAGATTAGTTTAGATAATATTGAAGATGGCTTATACTTTGTGTCAATTGTTTCAGATGGAGTAGTCGTGGAAACAAAACAACTTGTAGTACAATAAATTAATAGAAAACAAGAAAACCCTCAAGAAATTGAGGGTTTTTTATTTTACAAAATATTGTAATTCTATGTTTTCTTTGTCAAATACTGCATAGGAGAAATGATTAATCCAATCACCAGTATTTATATATCTGCAATCATCTGCAATTTTGATATCTAAAGGTAGGTGTCTGTGTCCAAATAAATAAAAATTAATCTCAGTATTCTTGATGTAATGTTCTCTGCAGAATTGTTCTAAGTATTCTTTTTCTGATCCTAAATAATCAGGTGTTGTTCCTTTTAATCTACTTCTTCTTGACCAAAAATGAGCTAGTTTTAAGGAAGTATTTGGATGTAATAGAGAAAATAACCACTGACAAGTTCTATTAATAAATATCTTTTTTATTAATTTAAATGATTTTTCTCCAGGTCCAAGTCCATCTCCATGCCCAATAAAAATAGTTTTGTTATTTTCTTTAATCTTAATTGGATCATGATAAATTTTGATATTACATTCTTCTTCTAAGTAGTCTTTCATCCATAAATCATGATTTCCAACTATAATATGAATGTTAGTCCCATTATCAGTCAATTCTGCAAATTTTCCTAAAATTCGTACAAATCCTTTTGGGACAACTTTTTTATATTCGAACCAAAAATCAAAAATATCTCCTAACAGATAAACTGATTTTGCATCATTTTTAATAGAATCTAACCATGATACAATTTTTTTTTCTCTAATTCTACTTTCTTTCATATTAGGTACTCCTAAATGAAAATCAGACGCAAAATATATTTTAGTTTTGTTCAAGATTTTATTTTTCTAATTCTTCTTTGACTAATTGATTTGCTAACTTTGGGTCGGCTTTTCCTCCAGAGAGTTTCATTACTTCTCCCATAAACAAGCCAATTAATCCTTTCTTTCCAGATTTATATTCTTCTACTTTTTTAGGATATTTTGCAATTGCTTGTTTTACAAATTCTGATAAGGAATCAGTATTTGAATCCTGAATCCAATTATTGTTTTTTGCAATATCCTCAGGACTATCTCCTGAATTTATCATTTCAGTAAATATTTTAGAAGTAGCAACTGAATTACTTACTTTCCCTTCATCAATTAAAATGATAAGACTAGCAATTCTTTTAGGAGAAATTGTAAAATCAGATATATGAATTGCAAATTCATTCAGATAACTTTTAATAGCTCCGTTTACAATGTTCGCTGCTGTTTTATAATTTTTATTATGTTGTGTAACTTCTAAAAAATAAAGAGCAATCTCTTTCTCTTCAATTAAGATATTAGCATCATAATCTGAAAGTTTGAACTCTTTAGTAAATTTTATAAAAAGCTCTTTTGGTAAAAGAGGCAAGGTTTTTCTTATTTTTTCAATATATTCTTGAGTAATAATTACTGGTTGTAAATCAGGTTCTGGAAAATATCTATAGTCGTTAGCTTCCTCTTTATGTCTCATAGAAATTGTACCTCCATTTGCAGCATTAAAACTTCTTGTTTCATGTATAATTTCTTCTCCTTTTTCAATTAACTGAATTTGTCTTTTTATTTCAAACTCAATTGCTTTTTTCACATTACTACTTGAATTCATATTCTTTACCTCAACTTTGGTTCCGAATTTATCCGCTCCTTTTATCCGAACAGAAACATTTGCATCACACCTTAAACTTCCTTCTTCCATATTTCCATCACAGATACCAATGTATCTAATTAGTTTTCGGACTTCTTGTATGTACCTATAAGCTTCTTCTGAACTTCTGATTTCAGGTTCGGAAACAATCTCAATAAGTGGGACTCCAGCTCTATTTAAATCTACCAAAGTATTAAATGGATCTAAATCATGAATACTTTTACCAGCATCTTCTTCCATATGAATTCTGGTAATTTCTATTTGTTTTTCTTTTCCATTTTCATCTTTTATCTCGATAAACCCACCATTACAAATCGGGGTAGTGTCTTGAGTTATTTGATATCCTTTTGGTAGATCTGCATAGAAATAGTTTTTTCTCGCATATTCATTTCTCTCTCTGATTTTAGATCCTACAGCAATTCCCATTTTTACAGCATATTCAATAACTTTTGAGTTAGAAACAGGCAAAGTGCCAGGGTGTCCTAAAGTAATTGGACTGGTTTTTGTGTTTGGTGTAGCTCCATAAATATTCTCATCAGAGGAATAAGCTTTTGAATTTGTAAGTAGTTGTGCATGGACCTCTAATCCTATTACCGCTTCATATTTATCTGAAATAATCATTTATTCAAAAATTATTTTTCCATTTTCTATTTCTAAATCCCTTTTATTAAATAGTCTATAGATATATAAGCCATTTACAATATCTTCTCTATAAAATTTATGCTCAATTTCAATGATTTTTTGAGTTATTTTTCTGCCAGAAATATCGTAAATTTCTATTCTTTTTGCATCTTTATTTACATTAAAATAATCCTTTGCAGGATTTGGGTAAATATTTAAATTCTGATTAATATTTTTTACTGAATTTACTGGAACAGTACAGTCTAAAACATATAACCCAGATTGCATATCAGAGACAATTATATTTCCAGAAGGAAGATATGGATAAACACCCCAAGCTCCTTTATACGAATTGTAAGATGAAGGAGAATATGTATCGTAATTACAAATTTGAATTGGATTTGAAGGGTCTGAAATATCAAACACTCTTAATCCATCATGATAATATGCTAGATATAAAAAATCTCCTTTAATAATTCCATTATGTGCCATCGATTGTGCGTTTTCACCAGAGTTTAAAGTAGATAGTACTGTAATATTATTCAAATCAGAAACATCCATAATTTTCACATCATATCCATGATTTTCATCTTGCATTGCGTAGATTGTACCATCATCAGATAACCAACCAGAATGATTGTATCCAGCATCCGGATAAGAAGTGAATGATGCTAATTCATCCCAAGCCATTCCACCACCTAAATCAAGATAATGAAAATCTATAATTCTAAACCCGTCATTACCACAATTAAGATATGCAGTGTCATTTCGAACATAAGCATCATGAACATGACCTACATCAGTATATGAATAGATTAGATTAGGAAGTGTTGGTGTATCTAAACTATATATATCCATTGCGGAATTAGAAGCACAAGCATATAATTTTGATGTTGCAGTATCAATAAAGATATTATGTGATGTATTGAATAAACTGTCTGAATCATAAACTACATTTACAGATGTAGGAAGATTTGAAATATCTACAATTTGCAATGTGCTTGTACTCCATCCTTCATCACATACTATATAAAGATATCCTTGGTAATCATGATAATCTCTATGTACAACTCCGCTACCAGTATAAGCTCCTGCAACAAATGCTACTTCTGTAGAGTTTTGAGGGTCTGTAACGTTAAAGAAATGTGTTCCTTCAGTAGAACCAATTACTGCTATTTCAGTATTATTAACTTCAAATCCCCAACATTCGTTATAGGCATTGTCGTAAGCAGCAGAACCTATTATAGTAGTATCATTCCAATGAAAGAGTAAAGTAGAATTAAGTTGAGAAAACGATAATATGCTCAGAAAGCAAGTAGTAAGTGTTAGTATTAAGTTTTTCATATATTAGATTTTCGAAATCAGTTCTTTTATTATAAGGCTAAGTTTTGGTTCTGCTACTTCTGAAACTTTTTGTATCTCTTCATGGGTCACTTTTTGTATTTTCCCTGGAACTCCAAGATCAGTAATTACTGACATGGCAAAACACGGAATATTCATATGACGAGCAACAATCACTTCTGGTGCAGTTGACATACCAACAGTATCCCCTCCAATAATTCTCATATATTTGTATTCAGCAGGAGTTTCCAAAGTAGGTCCAGTAAGTGCTACATAAACCCCTTTTTTTACTGGCAGATTATTTTCTGCAGCAATATCTTCTGCACCTTTTATTAAGTTTTTGTCGTAAGATTCGCTCATATCAGGAAATCTTGGTCCTAGTTCATCTATATTTTCTCCAATTAGTGGGTTAGGAATAAGGCAAATATGATCTTCTATAATCATTAAATCTCCAACCTCATAGTCAGGATTTACACCTCCACTTGCATTGGAAACAATTAGGTTCTTTATTCCTAAAAGGTTCATTACACGAACAGGAAATGTTACTTTTTCCATTGAGTAACCCTCATAAAAATGGAATCTTCCCTGCATGGCAACTACATTCTTATTACCGAGAGTTCCAAAGATTAACCTACCTGAATGACCTTCCACTGTAGATACAGGGAAGTTAGGAATCTCATTATATGGAATGGAGTGTTGTATGTCTATTTCTGAAACTAATCCACCTAATCCAGTTCCTAAAATAATTCCAATTTCAGGATTAAATTTTGTTTTGTTAGAGATGAAACTAGCAGTTTCTTTTATGGTTTGTAACATAATCTGTTATAAGGTTATTAAATTCTTGTTCTCTATCAATTTTTATATTTATTGGAATAAAAAATAATTTAATCCCATCAAATTTAGTTTTAAAATTAGTAAGTTTTACTTTGTCTTTTTCGGTGGACAAGATAATATTTTTATCAGAAGTAATGGAGTAATATTCCGACAAGATATTTTCTATGTCAGTTTTCGTAAAATTATGATGATCTGGGAAGCTGAGATGATTTACAATATGTCCGTTTTCTTCTAAATGTAGTTTCAGATTATCAGCATTTGCTACAGAAGTAACAAGTGTAATATGGTATTTGTCGTTTGTAGAAATTTTCTCAGAAGTAGATATTGGTTTCCAATTATTATAAATGATAGAAGAGAAAAAACTATTTTGATAAGCATCAATATTTAATTGATTATTAATTCCTATTTTTTCTGTTGGAGTCATCTTAGGACATTTTGTAGTTATAATAATATCAGCTCTACTAGTTTCTTTCTTAGATTCTCTTAATCTTCCTAAAGGTAATAAACTATCTGAGTAGATTGTGTTTTCGTAATTATTTAACAAGATATTCATACCCGCTTTTATCCATCTGTGTTGAAATCCGTCATCCATCAAAATTACTTCAGTTTCCGGATGTTTTTTAAGTATTTCTTCAATTCCTTTTCTTCTATTCCCAGAAACTACTACTATAGTATCCGGAAATTTTTGTTTTATTTGAAGTGGTTCATCTCCTACATTTTTAGGGTTAGAATTTACATCTACCCAAACGAGTCCTTTTGTTTTTTTATTATACCCTCTACTTAGAACAGCTGTTTTTTTATCACATAGCAGGTATAATAGATATTCTGTATGTGGAGTTTTTCCTGTGCCTCCAGCTGTAATATTTCCAATGCAGATGATTGGTACAGAATATTCTTTTGACAAGAAAATACCCAAATCAAAAAATAAATTCCTAATCCATATAACTAAGGAATAAATAAAGGAAAAAGGATATAATAAAAATCTCATAGGGCAAAGATAGTATAAGTTAACTATTTGTATATTTGAAAAATGAAAATAAAAGAAATCACTCAGTTTCTAGAGGAGATAGCTCCATTAAATTATCAGGAAAGTTATGATAATTCTGGTTTGATTGTTGGAGATGAAAATACGCAAGTTACTTCTGTATTAATTTGCTTAGATAGTGTAGAAGAGGTGATAGAAGAAGCTATATCAAACGATTGTAATTTGATAATTGCTCATCATCCGATTATTTTTTCTGGACTTAAAAAACTAAACGGAAAGAATCATATAGAACGAGCCATAATAAAAGCGATAAAAAATGATATTGCAATTTATGCCATACATACCAATCTAGATAATATAAAAGGAGGAGTAAGTAGTAAAATAGCAGACAAGTTATTACTTAAAAACCAGCAGATACTTTCTCCGAAAAGAGATTTGCTTAGGAAATTAGAAGTATATGTTCCGAAAGAAAATGCAGAAGAAGTGCAAAACGCACTGTTTTCATCTGGAGCGGGTTCTGTTGGAGATTATAAAAATTGTAGTTTTCAGTCCGTTGGAGTAGGAACTTTTCTTCCTTCAGAAAATACTAGTCCAAAAGTTGGAGAAAGAGGAAAACAAGAAAAAGTAGAAGAGATAAAAATAGAAGTAATATTTCCAAAAAATATTGAAAAAAAACTGATTTTAGAAATGAAAGAGGTTCATCCTTATGAGGAAGTTGCTTATCAAATTTATATTCTAGATAATGTGTTTCAAGATGTTGGTGCGGGTATTATTGGAGAATTAGAAAATGAAATAGATTCATCTGACTTCCTAGAATTCGTAAAAAACACAATGAAAACAGATTGTGTCCGTCATACAGCTTTGGTAAAAAATAAAATTAAAAAAGTAGCAGTCTGTGGAGGTAGTGGTAGTTTTCTATTAAACAATGCGAAAGGAGTGGGAGCAGACATTTTTATAACATCAGATTTTAAATATCATGAGTTCTTTACTGCTGAAAATGACATCATAATTGCAGATATAGGACACTACGAAAGCGAACAATTTACAAAGGAGTTAATTTATGACTTGCTTATCAATAATTTTAGTAAATTTGCCGTCCTGTTATCAAAAATTAATACAAACCCGATAAATTACCTATAAAATGGCGAAAAAGACAATTAGTATATCAGTTGAAGAAAAACTAAAAGCACTTTATGATTTACAATGTGTAGATTCAGAAATTGATCAATTAAGAGTTGTAAGAGGTGAACTTCCTGTGGAAATTCAGGATTTAGAAGATGAAATAGCAAAATTAGAAACAAGATTAGAAAAATTTGAAGAAGAAAAGTCTATTTTAAAAGCAGATCAAAAAGCTAAAAAGGTAGCTATCAAAAATTCAGAAGAGTTAATTGTAAGGTATAAAAAACAATTAGAGAACATAAAAAATAACAGAGAGTTTACTTCACTTACAAAAGAATTAGAGTTTCAAGAATTAGAAATACAACTTTCTGATAAGAGAACAAATGAGATAAAGGCAAAAGTATTGATGAAAGATGAGGTAATAGCATCAACTACTGAAGATTTAAATGAAAATAAAGAAGACCTAGAAGGGAAAAAGTCTGAACTTGCTGAAATTACAGCAGAAACAGAAAAAGAAGAGAAAGCGTTGATAAAAAAATCAAAAAGTTCTCAAAAGAAAATTGATGATAGACTTTTATCTTCATACGAAAGAATTAGAGGTAGTGTAAGAAATGGACTTGCATTAGTGTCTGTTGATAGAGATGCTTGTGGAGGTTGTTTTAATAAAATTCCGCCACAAAGACAATTAGATATTAAATTACACAAAAAGATAATTGTTTGCGAACATTGCGGTAGAATATTAGTAGATTATAATATCTTATCAGAACAAGAATAAAAAAAGATTATAATTGATATAAAAAAAGGAACTTCTTTAGAAGTTCCTTTTTTGTTAGTATCTGAATCCTAATGTAAATAGGAGGTAATGTTTTTCAGAGTTGACTGATGCGTGAGGTTCAGTATTTGGGTTATACATTGCGTAATCTCCTGAAGTTTTTGAAAGAGTATAACTCATATCAAAGAAAGTTCCTCCAAAATCTATTCCTACACCAGCACTATAGTTTTCAGTTTCGTATTCTGGATTGTCTTTATATGGGGATCCATATAAAGCATACCCCGCTCTTAATTTAAATGGATTCAGATTTACTTCTCCACCAACTCTTATATTTGTTGCTTCTGTATAAGTATCGTTTATTTGGTTATTCTCTTCAGAAAAAGAATAATAATCAGAATACATTCTAGTAAACGAGTAATCTGTTTGCTCAATCTCCGCATTAATCATAAATTTGTTTTGTAAAATAGTAGAGAAACTTCCAATAAGTTTCCAAGGAGTAGTAATCTCATAACTAAAGTATCCATACGGGGAAGATTCTGAAAGTTCCTCTCCATTATCCCAATTTGTACTCACTGAAGTAGAATACTCTTCCTCCATAGAAATATAGGAAGGAGTATGAAAAGCTGCACCAATTTTAGTCTTACTTCCTACTCTCATAATAGATCCCAGTTTCAGATTTATACCACTACCATAAGCAATCAGGTCTTCTTTATAAAAAAAACTATTTAAACCAAATGTTGTATCCGAAAAATTACTTTCAGAATAAGTCTTTTTTTCAGAATAGTCTATTGTAGGAATACCTATTGTAGCACCAAAATAAAATTTCTCCTGATAAGAACTTCCTAATGAGAAAACATATTCACCCATATCTCCTCTAGAACTTACTCTATCACTTTGTGTTTTATCAGATAAAGGGTTAATATGAGAAATATAATTTCCGTTATCAAATGCATACCATCCGATAGCAGTGTCTACAAAGTTATTTTCTAAGTCAATTATATCTGTCCAAAATGCAGGACTAGCTCCAAAACTATTTAAATTATCTATTGTTACACCATTTGCCTGATCTAATAATAAATCTGCAAAGGATGAAGTAGAATTTAATGTTTCTATATCAAATCTATTATCATAACTAGCAAGTTGATTCCATCCAAATCCGATATTTATTCTTTTCCATTCCTCATCCATATTCTTACCTGAGAAAACAAATCCAAAATTAGAAATATTAGAACCAAATTTATTGTTGGTAAAATTATTCCCATTTAAAGAGGTGTTTGTTTCTGCCATAGAAAAACTAGGGGTAAAACTTAGTTCAGAATTCTGGTATAATGCTATTCCAGCAGGATTATAACTTAATGTAGTAAAATCTCCTCCCAAAGCACCAAAACTACCTCCCATAGAATTAAATTTTGCACTACCAAATATGTTTTGTTGAGAGTATCTGAGTGCGTCTATTTCGTTTTGCGCACTTAGGTTGATGCTTAGTAATCCTATAAAAAGGATAAATATTTTCCTCATCTTGTTATTTTCTTGGTTTTACACTTCTTCCACCACCACTTGAGTTTCTGCTTCCTCCAGAAGAATTGTTCTTACTTCCAGAATTATAGCTTCTGTTTGGAGTTGAAGTACTTTTGTTTGATTTATTGTAAGAACGGTTTGTTTTTGTTCTGGTATTACTTTTGTTTGAGTTGTTGTAAGAACGATTTGTTTTCGTTTTGGTATTATTTTTGTTTGTTGTGTTTTTCTTTATGGTATTAGTTTTAGTAGTGCTTTTCGTACTATTACTATTGTTTTTAATTATTGTTTTTGTATTGTTACTTTTATTATTATTGATGTTGGTTTTTACAGTATTAGTAGTAATATTAATTCTGTTGTTATTTGAATTATTATTTGTTTTTACAGAGTTATTATTTTTTATAGAGGTAGACTGATTTTTTGAATTTATATTATTTGTGTTTAATCCTGTAGTTAAATGTTTCTTTCCTCCTCTTAAACTACCTCTATGTCCAAACTCGCTATTACTTGAATTTGTGCTATAAGTATTTCCTCTATTATAATAATGCCCATGATAGTTGTTGTTGTAATGTCCTCCATAATAATATGGAGTGTAATAAGACGAATAGTAATTATAATATGGGTCATAATAATTGTATCCTCCGTAATAATAAGGTGAATTCCATCCGTAACTATAGTATATACTTGTTCCGCAATGGTATGGATTACCTGTATACCAGTAGCTATTTGTGTAATAATTTCCATAATAACCATAACTATTGTAAGGTCTGTGGAATCTTCTTATTCTGCTAGTGTAATAGAAGTCATAATCATCTTCATAATAGTAGTTGTTAATTGTAGTGTTTTCTTCAGAACTAATAGTATCTACATCATTGTATTCCTCAACAATTACAATTGTTTTTTCTTCTACTACAGGAGTTGAAGTAAATTCATCAGATTTTAAGTAATTTGGATCAGAATAATTATAACTATTGTAAGTTGTAGTACAAGAACTGATACAGATCAGTAAAACAGATAGGTAAAAAATAGTAGTTTTCATCTTTTCTTTTTTTAGTTTGATCAAAGTAAATAAAGATAGTTTAATTTATTAAATTTGCTATCTCACTTTCTATTAACGAGAATTGCGAGATAAAATTACAATTTTTTAAATAAAAAATGGCAAAAAAACTAACATTAAGAGAAGAAGACTATTCTCAATGGTATAATGAATTGGTTCAATCTGCAGATTTAGCAGAAAATTCTGGTGTAAGAGGATGTATGGTAATAAAACCATATGGCTTTGCAATATGGGAAAAAATGCAAGCAGAATTAGACAGAATGTTTAAAGAGACTGGACATGAAAATGCATATTTCCCTTTATTTATCCCGAAATCCTACTTTAGCAAAGAAGCTAGTCATGTTGATGGATTTGCAAAAGAATGTGCAGTTGTTACACACTATAGATTAAAAAATTCTGAAGATGGAAAAGAAATTGTTGTTGATCCCTCTGCAAAATTAGAGGAGGAATTAATTGTTCGTCCTACTTCAGAAACTATTATTTGGGATACCTACAGAAAGTGGATTCAGTCGTATAGAGATTTGCCAATTTTAGTAAATCAGTGGGCAAATGTTGTTAGATGGGAGATGAGAACTCGTTTATTTCTGAGAACTACAGAATTCTTATGGCAAGAAGGTCATACAGCACATTCAACTAAACAGGAAGCGATAGATGAGACTAAACAAATGGTAAATATCTACGCTAAATTTGCAGAAGATTTTATGGCAATGCCAGTAGTTATTGGTACAAAAACTGAAAGTGAAAGATTTGCAGGAGCATTAGAAACATATTGTATCGAATCTCTTATGCAAGATGGGAAAGCACTTCAAGCGGGAACATCTCACTTTTTAGGTCAGAATTTTGCTAAAGCATTTGATGTAAAATTTGCTACAAAAGAGGGTAAACAAGAATATGTTTGGGCTACTTCATGGGGTGTTTCCACCAGATTGATGGGAGCGTTAATTATGACTCACTCTGATGATGCAGGATTGGTTCTTCCTCCAAAGTTAGCACCTTATCAGGTAGTAATTGTTCCAATTTACAAAGGTGAGGAACAGTTAAATACTGTTTCAGAAAGTGCTTTAAAAGTTAAAAAGGAACTAGAATCATTAGGAGTTTCTGTTAAATTTGACAATAGAGATACACATAAGCCAGGATGGAAATTTGCTGAATATGAACTTAAGGGAGTTCCTATTCGTTTAGCTCTTGGGAATAGAGATTTAGAAAACGGAACTATAGAAGTTGCTAGAAGAGATACTATGGAGAAAGAAACTTTTCAGATTTCAGATATTGGAAATAAAGTGGTTCATTTGTTAGATAAAATACAAGAGAATCTTTATACAAAAGCAAATACATTTCGGGAAGAGAGAACATATACTGCAAATAACTATGATGAGTTTAAAAAGTATATTAAGATGGGAGGTTTTGTGTATGCACATTGGGATGGATGTTCTGAAACTGAAGAAAAAATAAAAGAAGAAACAAAAGCAACTATCAGATGCGTTCCCTCAGATTCTTTAGAAGAAGAAGGTGTTTGTATTTTTTCAGGTAACAAGTCAGAAAGAAAAGTACTTTTTGCAAAATCTTACTAATATGTCAGAAAACAAAAAGATATTAGAACTTCTTAAAACAAAATCTTCTACTAAGCAAGAAGTTTTCAGAGTTACTAAATCTGTTTTTTCTGAACTTTCAGATATTCTAAAAAAGAAAGCAGAGATCTTATCTGAGGAAATGAAAAAAGAGGATAAATTTGTTGAAGTAGATTTCAATTCAAAGGGAGATTTCGAATCACATCTTAAATTTTCTGGTGATAGGCTAATTTTTCATATGCATTCCAATGTGTTTGATTTTGCAAACTCTCATGAAATCCACAAAACTTCCTATGTAAAAGAGGATAAAATGAGGAGTTTCTGTGGAGTAATTCATATTTATAATTTCTTGAACGATTCGTTTAAATATAACAGAATAAATGATGTTGGTAATTTGGTTGCTAGAATCTTTATAAATAAAAATAAACATTTTTTTGTAGAAGGTGAGAAACAACTAGGGTTTCTATTTAATGATTTTGTAAATCAGAAGATAAACATTCAAACAATGGAGCAGATTATAGATGCGTCTATACTATTTTCTCTAAAGTTTGATTTAATTACACCGAATTTTCAGGATATTAATTTGGTAGATGTGCATCACTTACTAGATATGAATAATTCTCATAAACTAAGGACTTCAAAGTCTTTAGGATTTAAATTTTCTTTTGAAAACAAATAAATTATTTTTATTTGTGAAATAATAAAAAAAGTATACATTTGCAATCCAATTTTGGGTAAAACTGGCCCGGTCGTCTAGTGGTTAGGACGCATGGTTTTCATCCATGTAACCGGAGTTCGATTCTCCGTCGGGCTACATAATATAAATTAAAGAATATGGCAACTCATCAATCTGCAATTAAGAGAATTAGACAAACTGAAAAAAGAAGATTATTAAATAAGTATTTTCATAAGACTACTAGAAATGCTATAAAGAAACTTCAAGATATGAAAACTAAGAAAGAAGCTATAACCTTATTGTCTAAAGTTACATCTATGATAGATAAATTAACTAAAAGAAATATTATTCATAAGAATAAATCATCAAACTTAAAATCGAAATTGACAAAGCAAGTAAACGCAATGTCTTAATTTAGCTTTACTTATTATTTAAGGAGAGGTCTATCATTTTTTGATAGACCTTTTTTTAGTTAGAATCTTAATCATTTCTTAATAAACGTCTATCTTTGCAATATGAAAGAACAGAATTATAAAATGGTAGCTACTACCATGTCTGGACTAGAAGAAATTTTAGCAGAGGAGTTAAATACTTTAGGAGCTCAGAATATACATATATTAAATAGGGCAGTTGAATTTGTAGGAGATTTAGGTTTTATGTATAAAGCAAATTTGAATCTGAGAACAGCTATCAGAATTTTAAAACCAATTTTTGAATTTAAGGCAAGAAATGAAAAAGAGTTGTATAGAAAGATTTATGATTACAATTGGGAACAATATTTTGGTGTGGATGAAACTTTTGCAATTCAATCTTCTGGCGTTTCGGATGTTTTTTCTCATAGTAAATACACCGCTTTAAAAACAAAAGATGCTATTGCTGATAAATTTCGAGATAACTGTGGTAAACGACCAAATGTAGATGTAGCAGCTCCAAACGTTCAGATTAATGTTCATGTTCGTGGAAATAGTTTTGTAATTTCATTAGATAGTTCAGGATATTCATTGCATAAAAGAGGTTATAAAGTCGCTTCAGTTGACGCTCCTATTAATGAGGTTTTAGCAGCAGGTTTAATCTTGCTTTCAGATTGGAATCAGATTAGTAATTTTCATGATCCAATGTGCGGTTCAGGAACAATATTGGTGGAAGCGTCTATGATTGCTAATAATATTCCAGCGAATATTTTTCGAAAGAGATTTGGTTTTGAAGGATGGAAGAACTTTGATAATGAGCTTTGGGAGAAGATAAGGGATATTTCACTTGAAAAAGAAAAAGAATATTATGGAGTTGTTTCTGGGGCAGATAATTTTCAGAAGTCATTACGAGCATGTAGATCAAACATAAATAATGCTTTAATGAGAGATGATATCAAAATAAAGATGGAAGATTTTTTTGAATCTACTGCAGAACAAGGGTCACATGTAGTTTTTAACCCTCCTTATGGGGAAAGATTACGAATTGGTATAAATGAGTTTTATCAGAAAATAGGAGACACTCTTAAACATAATTATAAAGGATGTACGGTGTGGTTAATTTCTTCTGATATAGAGAACTTAAAAATGATAGGACTTAAACCTTCTAGAAAAATTAAAATATTTAATGGAAAATTAGAATGTAGGTTTGTCAGATTTGATATTTATGAAGGAAGTAAAAAAGCTTCCAAACAGATATAAAAAAAGGAGAACATTGTTCTCCTTTTTTTGAATGTATTTGCTGATAATTACTTATTTAAAAGTCTAAGAGCTTGTTTGACAGGGATTCTTTCTCCATCTTTTTCAGCATAGATGAAAGCGTCTGTAAATCCATTTTGAGCAACTTCTGATTTTCTGAATTCAGCGTCTGTTAAAGAATTATATTCTCCCGCAATATATTTGTATAATATTCCCTTATCATGAACTTTATTTACTCTACCTATTGAAGATATTTTATTTTGTGTTTCTTCATTTAAATCTCCTTCCCAAACACCAATTTGTACAATAAATCTAATTTCAGAAATTATAATCTCTTCTTTAATGGTTTCTTTTTTCTCTTTCTTCTTTTTTGTTCTTTTATTTCTTTTTGTTTTATTTTTTCTTTCAGTTTTTATAGCATTATTAATATTTATTCTCTCTCCATTCTTAAATGTAACAATAAAAGCGTCATTAAATCCTCTAGCTTTCATCTCAGAATATTTAATAAGAGCATCTTGATGTTCTGTAAATGATCCAATATAATAATAAGTTCCTCCATTCCCTCTTATTGAAGTGACATTTAATCCTTCAAAGATATTATCAGAAAGTTCTTCTTTATAGAATCCTACCTGAACTCTGTAAATAACCTTCTCTTTATTATCGGCAATAGTTTCAGATTCTTCAGTGTTTTTAATACTAGTAGAATCAGTATTATTTATAGAGTTTGTATTGTCCGTGTTATCTACAATAACCACTTCCTTATCTTCTTCCTCATCTTTCTCCTGAATAGGATAAACATAATAGGAAGTTTTTTCGTTCTCCATAACAATAATCTCAGTTTCTGATAATCTGTCCTTTACTTCAATATTCATTTGTCTATTCTCAGCATCATCTACAATTTCATAATCTCCAACACAATAAATAAATGTTCCGTCTTCTTGAGGAATACTTTCTAAGTCTTCATAACTTAGAAATTTGTTTTGTAGATATATTGGTATATCATCAGCAAATCTGCCAATTTGCACCTTATATCTTTTTCCTTTTGGAGGATCTATATTACTTTGATTATATTTATCATTGAAAGCATTTGCTTTAGCAATCAAATATTCATTAACTGTTTTGTAGTTATCTCTCTTAATTTCAGAATCGTTATAGAATTTAGCGTATTCTCTTGAGGCAGCGTCATATTCCGAATACATACTATGATATTCTTCATCTGTAAGTTGTATTCCTCTTTCATTTACAATCTCTCCTATTTTTGTATTTAGTTCTTCATCCATATAATTAGGTACTCCATCATTATCTCCATCAAAAGCACAACCAAATTCATCTACCTTTACTCCTCTTGGTGTGCTTGGACAATTATCAACAATATCAGCTATTCCATCTCGATCATGATCTTCAATATCCATAGCTTTAAAGTTAATATTTGTATAGTTTGACTCATCATAATCATTGTATTCATCAGGTTTTGGAGTAAATAAATCATAATGAATAGTAAAGTTTACTACAGTAAAATTATCGTTACTTTCTAAATCAGTTGCCTGATCAATATCAGCAAAGGATAAGTGATAATTCATTCCTACATCAAATCGGATTCTTTCAGAGACATCTAAAGCAATACCCATTCCTAATGGCACACTTACTCCAGATTCTTGAGATTTATTGGAGTTATTAATAGTTGTTCTGTAGTTCATCCATTGTGCTCCAAAAGTTGCAAATGGTGAAATCTTGGTATTTCTGGAAATATTTTTGAAAGTATAATTTAAATTGAAACCAATAGAATTAAGATCAGTTTCAAATTTCTCATCTTGAGAAGCTTCTTCATGTAATTTTGCATTCGATGAAAACAGGAATGAAAGATCTAGATCTTCAGAGAGATTTACCCTAATCCCAGTATTAATCCCCATATTTCCTAATAAATAATTTCCTTCAGGGCCTTTTATATCACCTAGAGAATTGTAATATCCAGAACCAATTGAAAACATAGGTTGAAAAGCATCTTTTGTAGGAACCTCATAGTTTCTGTTTTGTGCAAAAGACTGTGTGCATATAAATAAAGTAAGTAGTAAAAATATTTTCTTCATAATTAATAATTAGTTTTATACTAAGGCGTAAAAATACTAAAAAATCAGAAAACAAACTATTTCTTTTAGAAATTAGGTTTTAAACCATATTTAGTGTAGAAATCATTAATAGTAGTTAAGGCTTCATCAGATGTGTCTACTACTGAAAAAAGCTCTAGATCTTCAGGACTAATATTTTTTTCCTTTGATAACATTGTTTTTTTAATCCAGTCAATTAGCCCTTCCCAAAACGATTTGCCGACCAAGATAATTGGGATTTTTCCTATTTTCTTGGTTTGTATTAAAGTGATTGCTTCAAATAGTTCATCAAGTGTACCCACTCCACCTGGCAATACGATAAAACCTTGAGCATATTTTATAAACATTACTTTTCTAACAAAGAAATAATCAAAATTTATTAGTTTATCACTGTCGATATATGGATTTGCAGATTGCTCGAAAGGAAGTTCAATATTTAATCCTACAGATTTTCCTTCTCCTCTTTTCGCTCCCCTATTTGCAGCTTCCATAATTCCAGGACCTCCTCCAGTAATTACTCCATATCCATTTTGTGTAAGCTTATATGCTATCTCTTCCGCTAATTTGTAATAAGGGTTTTCCTCAGTTGTTCTTGAAGAACCAAAGATAGAAACACAAGGTCCTATTTTTCCCATTGTATCAAATCCTTCAACAAATTCTGACATGATCTTAAATATTTGCCATGAATCTTTAGTTTTTATCTCATTCCAACTCTTCTGATCAAATGCTCTTCTAATTTTCTTCTCTTCTCTATTCATAATTCTTCTTTTAAGTACTTTGCAGTATAGCTAACCTTATTCTTTACGATTAATTCTGGTGTTCCGTTACAAATTATCCTACCTCCTTTTTCTCCTCCTTCAGGGCCAATATCAATAATATAATCTGCAGTTTTTACTACATCAAGATTGTGTTCAATAATAATTACTGTATTTCCTTGTTCTACTAGAACATTGATAACCTTTAAAAGAATCTTTATATCTTCAAAATGTAATCCAGTAGTTGGTTCATCTAAAATATAAAGTGTATTCCCAGTACTTCTTTTTGATAGTTCAGACGCTAGTTTTACTCTTTGAGCCTCACCTCCAGATAGAGTAGTAGCTGATTGTCCTAATCGGACATATCCCAAACCAACATCTTGTAAAGTTTTTATTTTCCGGTGTATTAAAGGAATTTTTTCAAAGAAACTCGCAGCATGATTTATTGTCATATCCAAAACATCAGAAATTGATTTCCCTTTATATCTGATTTCTAAAGTTTCTCTATTATATCTTTTACCATTACAATTTTCACAATGTATCAATACATCAGGTAGGAAATTCATTTCTATAGTTTTCATTCCACCACCTTTACACTCCTCACATCTACCACTACTCACATTAAAAGAAAACCTACCAGATTTATATCCTCTAATTTTAGCTTCTGGTAATGAAGTGTAAAGATTTCTGATTTGAGAGAAAACATTACTGTAAGTAGCGGGATTTGATCTAGGTGATCTTCCAATTGGGGATTGATCTACTTCAATTACTTTATCAATGTTTTCAATTCCAATAATTTTATTATGTGGAAGAGGTTCTTGTACACTTCTGAAGAAATATTTATTCAGAATAGGATAGAGGGTTTTATTAATTAGACTTGATTTTCCACTTCCAGAAACTCCAGTAATACAACAAAGAGTTCCTAAAGGAATTTCTAAATCTATATTTTTTAGATTATTTCCTTTAGCTCCCTTTAGTATAAGTTTTTTTCCATTTCCTTTTCTTCTTTTATTTGGTGTTTTAATGTTTCGTTTCCCGCTAATATATTCTGCAGTGAGATTCCTCCCTTTTACAAATTGTTGAGATGATCCTGAGAAAGTTATTTCTCCACCATGAACTCCAGCATCAGGTCCTAGATCAACTACATAATCGGATTCTAAAATCATCTCCTTATCGTGTTCTACAACAATTACAGAATTACCAACATCTCTTAATTCTTTTAAGGATTTTATCAATTTTTGGTTATCTCTCTGATGTAGTCCGATACTTGGTTCATCTAGTATATATAATACATTTGTAAGCTGTGATCCGATTTGAGTAGCTAATCTGATTCTCTGAGATTCTCCTCCAGAAAGTGTTTTTGAACTTCTGTTTAATGTAAGATAATCTAAACCTACATCTAATATAAATTTGGTTCTTTTTTCTAGTTCTTTTAAGATTTGAGAAGCAATTTTCTTCTGTTGTTCGTTTAAGTCTTTCTCAATGGAAATTACCCAAGAATAGAACATTGAAATATCCATTGAACTTAATTCTTTAATATTTTTCTTTCCTAACTTATAACTAGTTGATTCTTTATTTAATCTACTTCCTCCGCAACTCTCGCAATGATATTCGCTCATATACTTGTTTGCCCATCTAGCAATTGATTTTACATAAGATAATTTTGATTGATCTTCAATAAAATTAATTATCCCATCAAACTGAATCTTATATTCTTTTGAAATCCCGGCACTTTTTAGCTTTACTAAGAAGTTTTCCTGCATTCCGTATAAGATTGCATTCATTCCTTCTTTCTTTATTTCTTTTATTGGAGTAGTTAAATCAAAATTATATTTTTTACCAATTGACTCAATTTGTTTTAAAAACCACTTTGAGTTTTGTCCTTCAATTGCTGCAATTGCTCCTCTGTTAATACTTAATTTATCATCAGGTATTATTTTTTTAATATCTGCTTTTTTATGAAAACCTAAACCATTACAATCTTGGCAGGCTCCTTTTGGAGAATTGAAAGAGAAGTTATTGGGTTCCGGATTTTTGTATGCAATTCCAGTAGTAGGGCACATTATATTTTTACTGAAATATCTGATTCCATTCGTATCATGATTTAGAACCATCATTACACCATCTCCATCTTTTAAAGCAGTTTTTATGGATGAAACAATTCGTTTATTATTTTTTTTTGTAACTGTTAGTCTATCAATTACAATTTCTATATCATGTGTTACATATCTATCCAATTTCATTCCAGGAATAATATCTCGAATTTCTCCATCAATTCTGACTTTTACATAACCTTTTTTGAGTGTTTTTCTAAGTAAATCTCTATAATGTCCTTTTCTAGAACGAATAATAGGAGATAGGATACTGATTTTTTTATCTTTACAATCTGTTTGAATGAGATTAACAATTTTTTCATCAGTATATCTCACCATTTTTTCTCCCGTATTATAGGAGTATGCAATTCCTGCTCTCGAAAAGAGTAACCTTAGATAATCGTAGATTTCAGTAATTGTACCAACAGTAGATCGTGGGTTCCTATTAGTAGTTTTTTGTTCAATAGATACAACAGGACTAAGTCCAGTGATTTTGTCTACATCAGGTCTTTCTGTATTTCCTAAGAATTGTCTGGCATAGGCATTAAAAGTTTCTAAGTATCGTCTTTGTCCTTCTGCATGAATAGTGTCAAAGGCTAGTGATGATTTTCCACTACCACTTTTACCAGTAAATACAACTAACTTATTTCTAGGAAAAGAAAGGTCAATATTTTTCAGATTATGTACTCTAGCTCCAATGACTTCTATTTTATCCTCTTTCATCTAGTTCTCTTCTGTCTTGAAGATATTTATCTCATGTTTCTTTGGAATAATTATGGTGTAAGTTTTTTTAGATTTATTTGTTATCTTCTTATCTCTAATCCAAGGGTTAAATTGTTTCAGGATTTTATAATTGATTCCTAAACTATCAGAATAAGCAAATAGATCAATATCTTTCTCCGAAAGTGAGATAGTTTCAGTTTTAATCTTTTTGTATAAATCTTGATCTCTTAATACAAAGCCGTATTTACTTTTATTTTCAAAAATTTCCTTAATAGCTAATAATCTGAAAACATATCTGGAAGTTTCCATTGGCAGATATAGATCATAATAGTTATTTGAATTTTGTTCTGTAACTCTTCTTTGTAATCCATTCATTCCAACATTGTAGGAGGCTGCTGCCATTGTCCAACTTCCAAATTTGTCGTAAGCATCTTGCAAATAATCACATGCAGCTTGTGTAGATATTTCTAAATTATACCTCTCATCAACTTCTGAATTGACTTCCATTCCTCTGTCTTTTGCGGTTCCTTTCATGAATTGCCAAAAACCAGTAGCACCAGCTGGAGATACAACGTTTTCTAGTCCACTTTCTATTATTGCCAAATATTTAAAGTCATTAGGAATATTATTTTTCTTTAGGATAGACTCAATAATTGGAAAATATTTATTTGCCCTTTTAAAATAGAAAAGAGTGTTAGATTGCCAATACACATTTTTATGAATTTCTTTATCATACCTTTCCCAAATATCTGCTGCATAAATCGGGGTATATTCCTCAGCAAAACCGATTGAATCAGGAGTAGTAATCGTATAGCTTCTGAAATAAGAATTAAATTCTTTCTGATGAATGCTATCTTTTATATCCTCTGTATTTTCCTCTGTACTAAGGAAATTAAAAGAAACAAGAGCAATTGTTAACAATGTAAACAATAAGACTAATCTCTTTTTCATTAGAATAGACTTTTAAAATTAGTAAATAGTGCAGAATTCTGATCTTTTTCAGATATAATTGGATTCTTTATTTTCCAATCAATATTTAAATCAGTATCGTTCCACATTAATGACCCCTCAGATTCTTTGTTATAAACACCACTACATTTGTACGAAAATATTGTGTTATTTTCTAAAGTTGAAAATCCGTGAGCAAAACCGGGAGGAATCCAAAACATAGTTTTATTTTCTTCAGACAGATGTGCAGAAACATGTTTTCCATAAGTAGGAGAGTTTTTCCTGATATCAACTGCTACATCTAACACAGAACCCTTTAATACACGAACAAGTTTTCCTTGTGCAAATGGTGGATTCTGAAAGTGTAACCCTCTTACTACACCTTCTGAAGACAACGACTCATTATCTTGAACAAAATTAATATCTAATCCTGCATTCTCAAATGCATCTTTGCTCCAACTTTCAAAAAAGTACCCTCTTTCGTCTTCAAAAACTCTTGGTTCTATTATTAAAAGTCCTTCAATTTCTGTTTTAATTATTTTCATTTCTATAAAATTATGCAAGTTTCAAATATATAAAATCAATTTTAATTCTGATACTTAAAAAGAAAAAGAAATGTAATTTTGCTAAAAATTTTAATTATGAAAAAAATTAGTTTATTAATTTTCGTTACAGCATTAATTTTTAGTTCTTGTAATAATAAAACAGAAGAAAAAAACAATGATTCTAATACGAAAAAACTAGAAACAGATCTTGATAGTTTAAGTTATAGTTTAGGAGTTAATCTATTTCCAACCGGATTAAAAGATCAAGGATTTGATATGTTAGATTTTAATGCAATGTCAAAAGCAATGCATGATGTTTATGAGGGAAATGATTTAGATATCTCAGAAGAAGAATCCTTACAAATATTAATCAAATACTCTCAGAAAATTGCTGCTGAAAAAGAAGCTCAAGCAGAAACAGAAAGAGAGAAAAATGAAGCTGATGGTAAAGGAAGATTTACTAATGCAGAGTTAGAGCAAAAAGAAAAAGAGGCTCAAGCAAAAAAAGCTATAAAAAAATTAATGCTAGGAGAAGGAACTGTAACAGAAAGCGGATTGTCTTACATAGTTATTACTAAAGGCAGTGGAGATAAATCTCCAACATCAACAAATACGGTAAAAGTTCATTATACTGGAATGTTAACAGATGGAACCATTTTTGATTCTTCTGTGCAAAGAGGTCAACCGGTAGAATTTCCTTTAAACCAAGTAATTCCAGGATGGACTGAAGGAGTTCAATTAATGAATGTTGGTGATAGATTTGCATTTAGAATTCCATCTAACTTAGGATATGGAGAAAGAGGAAGTCCTCCATCAATTCCAGAAAATGCAACATTGATATTTGAAGTAGAGCTTTTAGGAATCAATTAAAAATCTATTCCAAATAATAAGAGTCTGATTTTAAATTATATTGAAATTCAGGAACATTTATATTATTTTGTAGATATAATGATCTCTCGTTATCAATAAATTTATTTAATTCTTTTTTGCTTTTCTCCTCCATATTTAATAATATTTTTTCTGATTTAGATATTGGTAGTATTTGATATCTTTTTCTGTCATCTTTATTGTGTAACCATACCCAATGTAAATGATATCCAATATTTTTAAACTTAACCTCTCCTGTAGAGTCTCTATATAATGAGAATTGCAATGAGGATCCTCCATCAGTATGTTCCATATTATTCATAGTTGATACTCTTTGATTACTTATTATATTTCCTAAAGACCAAATAATAATTCTCTCATTATTCAAACTATCTTTTCTGTATTCAGCAGGTTGAACCCAATGAGGATGTCCACCAATTACTATATCAGCCCCATTTGACAATAACCATTCTCCCCATTTTTTTTGATATTCATCTGGAAATGATCGGTATTCTTCTCCCCAATGAGTTATTACAATAATTTTATCAATATTTGAATCTCTTGCAATCTGAATATCCTGTAATATAATCTCTTCATCAATCATATTTACAATATTAGGATGTTTGGTGTCTAATCCATTTGTCCCGTAAGTGTAGTTTAATAATGCAACTTTTATCCCTTTTTTTTCAATTATCAGGGGATAATTATTTATTCTTTCAATTGAATCTTTATATGTTCCAAGATGCATGAATTTTAATGAATCAAGAACATTAATTGTTCTGACTAATCCATCTGAACCACAATCATTACTATGATTATTAGCTGTAGTTAAAACATCAAATCCAGCATTTTGAATTGCAACAGCATATTCATCAGGAGAAGAAAACCTTGGATACCCATCATATGGCTTTCCAGCTAGAGTGACTTCTAAATTAGCAATTGCAAAATCAACATTTTGTATTAATGAATTTGTATAATCAAAGTAATGTCCATAGTCATAATTCCCAACAGAATCTTTTGCTGCTTTTATTTGAGGGCTGTGTTGCATAAAATCTCCCATAAAAAGAAAACTAATTTCCTCATCTGTTTCAACGAGAAGTGTAGAATCTATGATTTGTATTATAATTGAGGATTCTTTCTTATTATTTGTTGCCTGACATGAGATATTAAAACAACTAATAAATAATAATAAAAGTAAAGGTATTCTACGAGAAAGGAATAGGTTCTCTTTCATGATTTGTCTTACATATGAATCACTTCATCATAAGCATCAGCAACAGCTTCCATAACCGCTTCGCTCATTGTTGGATGTGGATGAATTGCTTTTAATACTTCATGTCCGGTAGTTTCTAATTTACGAGCAACCACTGCTTCAGCAATCATTTCCGTAACATTGTATCCTATCATATGACAACCTAACCATTCACCATATTTTGCATCAAAAATAACTTTCACAAAACCATCTTTATGTCCAGCAGCAGACGCTTTCCCTGAAGCTGTAAATGGAAATTTTCCTACTTTAATTTCATGTCCTGCTTCTTTGGCAGCATCTTCAGTAAGTCCAACTGAAGCAATTTCTGGACTACAGTAAGTACATCCGGGAATATTCCCATAATCAATTGGTTCAGGACTCTTTCCAGCAATTTTCTCAATACATGTAATTCCTTCAGCAGATGCAACATGAGCTAAAGCTTGTGTTGGCAATACATCTCCAATTGCATAGTATCCTGATATATTTGTATTATAGTAATCATCAACTATAATTTTTCCTTTTTCTGTTTTAATTCCTACTTCTTCCAATCCAATATTTTCTATATTAGCAGCAATACCAACAGCTGAAAGAACCACATCACACTCTATATTTTCTTCCCCTTTTTTAGTTTTTATAAGTACATTACATCCTTTACCAGTAGTGTCAACTTTTTCAACTGATGAGTTAGTCATTACTTTAACACCTGATTTTTTGAATGATCTTTGTAATTGCTTAGAAATATCAACATCTTCAACAGGTACAATATTTGGCATAAATTCAACAATTGTAACATCAGTGCCCATAGAGTTATAGAAATAAGCGAATTCTACTCCAATTGCTCCCGATCCAACAATAACCATTCTTTTAGGTGCAGTTGGCAAGATAAGAGCTTCTCTATATCCGATAACTTTTTTTCCATCTTGTGGTAGATTAGGTAGCTCTCTACTTCTAGCTCCAGTTGCAATTATAATATGTTTTGCTGAATAATCAGTTGATGTGCCATCTGCAGTTACAGAAACTTTATTGCCTGTTTTTACTTTTCCATATCCAGTAATTACATCAACTTTATTTTTCTTTAATAGGTAATCAATTCCTTTACTCATTCCATCAGCAACATCACGACTT
>Ga0257121_1000503_pt1 | contig 32793 bp, 32 predicted proteins | sample SI106_100metaG_FD_190180 | JGI IMG/M metagenome (GOLD analysis project Ga0257121, IMG submission 190180) | Marine microbial communities from Saanich Inlet, British Columbia, Canada - SI106_100 | ecosystem: Environmental > Aquatic > Marine > Inlet | place: Canada: British Columbia | collected...
AAGCTAATGTAATTTTCTTATTAATTGATGATCTACGTTTAGATAAATTCTATGGAAAAAATAGGACTGTACACACTCCAAATATTGATTTATTATTAAAAAAATCCATTTTTTTTAATTCTGCAATTAGTTCTGCTGATGGTACTTTTGCATCTATGGGAAGTATATTTACTTCACAATACCCCTCTGTTACTGGAATAACTTGGGCAAATAATCATTCGAAATCTAGAAAATTTTTTGAAAATATTAAGCTAGGCGGTTATGAATTACATGCAACTTTTCCTACAGGTCCAGGCTATGATTTTTTCCAAACAATTTCAAAAAGTTTTAAAAAAGAAAATTGTGATCTTGTTGATTGGAAAAAAGGATTATTTGATGGAATTGATGAAATAATACACACACATCTTACTTCGAAAAAAATGAAATCACCTTGGTTTTATTATATTCATTTGATGGATATGCACTTACAAAGATCAATTCCTTCAAAATTTAAATCTAGTATGTATGGAAAAACTTTCTATGAACGTAAACTAGCATTAATTGATTTTTGGCTTGGCGAATTTTTTAAATTAATTGATCTAAATGATACTATGTTAATTTTAACTTCTGATCATGGTGAGTATGTTCTCGATAATGAAATGAGACCTGATTTTGTACCTATTCTGCAACAAAATTCACAAATTAAAAAAAATAAAATTTCAAATTCTTTCTTAGGATCATTTGCTAATTCAACCATTCCTTATTATTTGGATGAATGGGGTAGACCAAGAACTGTTGCTCAAGTTGGTCTAAAAATTATGAGAACAATTCTAACACCTTATCGACAACAAAAATTTAGAAGAACATTAGACGAATATCAAATTCGTAGTACATACAAAAGAGGAAAAAATTATCTTTTTGATGAAGCAATCAGAATTCCTTTATTATTCATAGGTGCTGGAGTAGAACATTCTGGAATGATAAATGATTTAGTTAGACATGTAGATATCTTTCCCACTTTGGCACATTTAATGAATATTCCAATTAATCAAAAAAATATTGATGGTAGAAATTTACTAAATCTTATGAATGGAAAATCTGAAAATGAAATACCTGCCATCATCGAATCAATGCCTTTACTGGAAAAACCTCTGGGTGATGTGATTGGAGTGAGAACATCAAAATACAAATATTTTCGATCTAGAGTTAATCCAAAATTAGATGTATCATTGTTTGATTTAGTAGATGATCCAAAAGAAATCAAAAATATTGCATCCTCAAAACCTGATATCATTATTGATATGGAACTAATTTTAACTGATAATTTTAAAAATATCCCTGATGTAAAAGAAGAAATCACTAATGACAAGAAAAAACTAGCATTAAAAACACTCAAAGAAATGGGATATGATTAATTTTATCTATTAATCCATTCTAACAATTTTTCTTTTAATTCTTGTTCACAATCTAAGTTTTCATCTATTACATTATTTTTTTCATGAGGATCACTTTGTAAATCATATAATTCCCAAATTTCAGTATCCATACAAAAAATTAATTTGAATCTATTATTTTTTATGCAAAATACATTTGATTTATTTGGTGACGGAAATGGACCATGTAGGGCACCTGTTTCTGAAAATGTATATTTTTCTTCAATTTCATTTTCTGAATGATTAGTTAATGTTTTCCATAAACTCGTTCCTAGATTAACATTTTCTTTACTGATATCTGCTAAATCTAAAATTGTTGGGAAAATATCTAGACTGCTATGTAATTTCTCAGAAATTTTATTTTTTTGAATATTTTCTCCTATAAATAAATAAAATGTTCTTATTGTTTCTTCATATGTAAATGACCCATAATTTCTTTCACCATACCTTTCTCCTAACCCTGTTCCATGATCTGAAAAAAATATGATAACTGTATCATTTTTGATATCTAATTCATTTACTGTATTGATTATACTTTTTGCATAATCACAAGAAATCTCAAAAATTGTATCATATCTTGTTTTATTTTCATCAATTTTATCATAAAATTCTTGATTATCCCATTCATATTTTTTTAAAACTTCTGAAACTGTTTCTCTATGAATATTTGTAAAATGTAAAAAACAGAAAAATGGTAAATTTTTTGTTTCTCCAACTACATTTTTAATCAAATCTGAATGTCTTTTTTTTAAATCATCTTTATACTCATCATGAACTTGATGCCAATCAAAACCTCTTTTTGCAATGATATCTTTATGAAGTAAATCACAACAGGTAAAGTACCCATTTTCTTTCAAAATCTCTGTAAATGTAGTTGATGTTTTTTTTAATTCTAATACATTATAATATGAATTCACGCCATTTTCCTTTCCATACATACCTGTAAAAATACTATTTACTGCACCCACTGTATATGGAAATACTGTTGATATATTATTGAAAAGAAAACCATCTTTAGAAATTTGATTAAATTTTTCTGATTTTTTTAATCTATCTACTCTTGCACCATCAATTAAAACAAAAATTATATTTTTTTTCATAATTACTTGTAATTTTGTTATTTATCCAATTATTATGTTGTTTTTTTATACCTCATAATTTTAAATTATATTTCATTTTACCATTTTGTGCTGATATAGTATATTAATTTTTAAATAATATGTACTATTTTTTTATAAATGATTTATTCAAAACAAAATGAATTAATGAATCATAGTTGAATATTTTTTTATTGAATGAAAATTATATTTTTTTAAACGATATTAATTTTTCAAAAGAAAAAATCATAAAATTAGATTCATCTAAGACGATTATCTATTCTATGAATTTTAAAGTACATCAACATCTTGAATCTTTGTCTATAAAACATGAAATTGGTGAAGATGTATTAGACGAAAATGATTTGAATTTAATTTTTGATAAAACAGTAAGCTTGTATGCATGGTATACTGATCCTCGAATTTCTAAAAAACTAGAATTTCATGATACAAACATACTTGGTATGATGGATGATGCAGAATTTCATACATTCTTAATGATAAAACTATACGAAATTCGAATAATTCAAAAATTATTGAAAAACAAATCACCAAAAAAAATTATTACAAATAGTACATTCATAAATCTTATAAAAAAAATTGTTGATAAAAAAACAGAATTTATTGAAATTGGAAAACCAATTCATGAAACTATGGTTTATAATAAAATTGAAATAAAATTTAATTTAGGAAAAATTCCAATTTCATTTAAAATTCCACGTAATTTTTATACAAAGATAAAATATTTAATTGAAAATCTTGTTTGTAGTTCAAATAATCTCTGGCTAGATCTGTCTAAAATTAGAGAATCAATCTTACTTTTAGAGGTTAACCCTTCTGTTTATTCAGAACTAATTTTACAACTTTCAAAAAGTAATAAACAGATAATACTATTAAACAATAGAAGACCCGCTATATGGAATTTTAAATCAATTACATTACTTAAAAAATCAAATTCAAAAATTCTTAGTTTGGAACGTGTATTAAATAAAAAAGAATTACAAAGCATTAATCACCAAAAAGAACAATATCTAAAAATTTTAGATAATTTGTTACATGATGAACAAATTTCTGATATTTTTATCATCGATGAAATTTCATTTTGGGATCAAATTAAATTTGAATTAATTAATACATTTAGGAAACGATTACAATGGTATATGCAATTAATCTTTACTTCTAAAAAATTTATGTCTAATTCAGATATTAGATGTGTTTTATCATTAAATGTGATTGGCGAAACTGAGAAATCAATTCTTGCTCAAATATCTAAAACTACTAATTCAGTAATGTTAGAGCATGCATTTGCTAATTATACAAGCGAAATATCTAGATATGATATATTAAGTAATTATTCTCTTTTTCCAGATAAAATAGCAGTCTGGGGTAATGTACAGAAAAATTATCTTTCAAAGATTCATGGAATATCTGACGATAAAATTATCACATGTGGTAGCCCACGACATGATAGTTTTTTCAAACTATCTAAAAATTCTTTTAATCCCGAAGAGAAAGTAATTCTCTTATGTCCTAGACCTATAGTTGAACCAGCTGGGCGTCATCATACAAGAATGTATATCAAATATGAATCTGCTCTAAAAAAAATTGTTAAAGAATTAAATGATATTAAAAATTCAGAATTAATTGTAAAATTACATCCAGGAGATATTGAACATAATAATTTAATTAAAAATATCGTTAATGAAATTGATTCAAGTATTATAGTATTCCATACCAAACCAATTGATAAATTAATTATAAAATCTAATCTAGTATTAGTAATTTCTCCAGACGGTTTTGATCCATCTACAATAATTCTTGAATCCATTATCTTACAAAAACCCGTAATTAATTATGTTTTGGATGATAAATTTTATGATTTTTCATATGAGCAGTATAGTGCAGTGATATCAATCACTGAAAAAAATAATCTTAATGAAATTATCCTTAAACTCTTTAACAATTTCACATTTAGAGATAACATCATTTCTAATGGAAAAAAATTTCTTGATGATTATCTTAGTAATCATGAAATTGCATCCGAGACGCTTGCAAAGCAATTACTCAAATTATAATGGATATGACCAACTAGAATATTTTTAAATCTACTGGAATTTATAAAATTATTAAACTTCAATATTTTACTTTCATATAATCTGGATGGGTTTAAGATAATTTTAGAAAAAAAATGTGATAAAATTATAAATTATGTGAAAATAAAACTTGGTCTCATATTATTAAAATAAATTCTAGATGGTCCTAAATTTCCAGTATGATATAACATTGAGATTGGGTTACACATAAAATTTGACAGAAATTTATTTTATCTTTCTTATTCCTAAAGAGCGATTAATTTAATGTTAATTCATAGGTATGCTGAATCAATTTAAATCCATTTTTTTTAAAAAAACTAGATGATTTATTATTCATTGGACTAACATTTGCCAAATAGCGTGACCTTGGATTTGTTTTCATTAGTATTTCTAAAACTATTTTTTCTATATCTTTAACTTTGATTGATTTTAAAATATTAATCCCTATTTCATTAATTTTAGTTAGATAGGTATTTCCAATTTTCCTATTTTTATGGATTATAATATACCATTTGGAATATGGTTTTGACAAAACAAATTTTGAATGTTCAACATAGGTTGGTAATTCTTTATGAGAAATATTGATTATTGAATCCCTTTCTTTTAATTGATTATACAAAAATCTAATATCTGATTTAGTAACAGATCTTAATTTAATATTTGAATTATCCATATTAAACATCTTTTAATAATGATTGTATAAATATTCAATTATTGAAAGTATTTTCAATTGCTGAAATTGGTTCTAATTGGGAAGGTAGTTTAACAGTTGGTAAAAATATAATTAAACAATGTAAAAATTCAGGTGCTGATGCAGTTAAATTTCAACTATGGCGGGCAGAGGATCTTTATCCTTTACACCCTTTATTTAAAAAAATAAAAAAAACGGAATTATCTTTTAAAAATACTGAAAAATTAAAAAACTTTGCAGATTCAATTGGAATTGAATTTTTTTGTTCCGTATTTTATCCTGAGGCAGTAGATTTCCTTCAAAATCTTGGGGTAAAAAGATTCAAAATTGCTTCAAGAACTTGTACACTCAAAGATCCTCTTTCACTTGAAACCTTATCCGCAGTTAAACATTCAAGAAAACCAGTAATTGTAAGTATGGGTATGGGTGGAAATAGAAAGTTTATAGAAAAATCACTTTCAAGAAATAAAACTACCTTTTGTTATTGTATATCTGAATATCCTCTAAAAATTGAAAAAATGAATTGGAAGAAAGCCGTAAAATATGCTGGATTATCTGATCATACTGGCGGTATTGTTGCACCAATAATTTTTTCTAGTCTTATGAAAATGAAGAATCACAAGCAAATTGTTATCGAGAAACATGTAAAGCTGGCTAACTCAAAAAGTCTTGATGCATCAACATCAATTGATACAAATCAATTCAAAATTATGAATCAAAGTTTACGTAGTATTGAGAAAATAAAAAATTTCTAGTGAATACTTTTTACTCACACTATTAACCAGTTTTTGAAAAATAGTCTTTAGGTAATTTCACATTCTAAGAATACTTTAAATAAAAAAATCAAAGTTTTCTTTTATTATTAAGATTTCCAGTAATCGTTAACTAATTTAGGTTAATTTTGTCAAACCATGGTTTTAGTATTTTGAAATTAGGTTTTGATTTGGCAGTAAAATTAATTTCATTTTCTATCTTTGACACATCATAAAGAAAATGATTTGTTTCACCTTTTTTATTTTCAATAAAAATTTCACATCCATCAACAAATTTTGAGATAATTTTTGCTAAATTAAAGGGAGTAGTTCCTATTCCAGAAGCTAAATTATAAATCGCAAATTTTTTTGCTTTACATGCTTTGAAAATTGCTTTCGAAACATCATCTACATGAATTAAATCCATAAGTTGGTATCCGTTAGAATATTTGTGTAAAGTTATTTTTTTTGATAATGCATCTTTAAACATTCTGGGAATAATATATTTTTCATTTTGACCAAATCCAAAAACTGATGAAATTCGTAAAAGTGTTATCTGAAGATCAAAATCTTTTGAATATGATTTACATATTTTTTCTGCTAGAAGTTTTGATTCACCATAATTAGTTTTAGGTAATTTTGGATGTTCTTCATCAATAGGCAAATAATTTGTTTTTCCATAAACTACATGGGATGATGTAAAAATAAATCGCTTTATTTTATTTTTCACGCATAAATCTAGAAGTTTTTTTGTGAGAGAAACATTGACTGGTACTAATTGTTTAGAGGAACTATCCAGTTCTGCTGCTAAATGAATCAATACATCAAAATTTTGGTTTAAATCAGATTGTTTATCCTTAAAAAAATTATCTAGTTTTTTATCATTTTTCAGTATTTCTCTACTAAGATTATCGACAGAAATTTGTTTCGATGTGAGATATGAAATCAAATTTTTTCCTACAAAACCCGTACCTCCTGTTAAAAGAACTCTCAATTCCTCTCACTCATTATTAAATTAGGAATTTGTTTCATTTTGGTAACTTTTTTTAAATTTTTAATTTTTGGATTTGGAAGATATGGATTTATAAAATATATGAATTGGATTTTACATTTTTTTGCTGCATAATAATCTTCCAAAGAATTCCCTATAAATATAATATATTTGATAGAATATTTATAATTTTTAATAATTAATTTGAGTAAACTAGTTTTAATTAAAATTCTATTAGAGAAATTATTATTTTCAAGTTCTATCCCAAGATCATTTATTGAAAAAACTTTTTTAAAATATTGATTGAGATTATTTCCCTTCAAAAATTTATTAATCATTTTGGGATTGTTATTTGCAGTAGAAATTATTAATTCATTATTTTTTTTCAATTTTTGAAATACAAAATTTGAATAGGGTTTAACTTTTAGATAATTAAAAGATTCATTTTTCAGAAAATCTTTTCTAAGTTTTAAAAATTTATTTATTTTTATTTTATCATTTGAAAATATTTGAATTATCTCTTTTGCAATCATTCCCTTTTTTCTATATATTATTAGTTCAGATTTTGTTGGGAAGTTAATATCAAGTCTTTGACAAGGAATTTTAAATCCCATGTAATCCAATTTACTATTATCCACAATAGTATCATCAAAATCAAAAATGACTAGGCTTTCCATTTTCATTCTTGATTAATATCATTTTTAGGTACAAATCTTTCTACAAAATCTTTCATTACATATCCTTGTTTGTACATATTTTTTTCTGGAATTTCACCAAATATTCTAAATTTTGATAATATATCGGGTTCATTACAGCCCAATATTGCTCTAGCAGAAGTGGTTCCTGAAAATCTAGGATTTATCTCAAATACATAGAGTTCATCGTCTTTAATCCTACATTGAATGTTGATTGGTCCATTAGAGTTTAAGATAGATGCAATGTCTTCAGCTTTTCTTCTAATCTCTAAAAAATCATCAAAATACCCCTGGGAAATTCCTGATGATATTATTAGTGATTCATTTTGATCTGATTTTATCACACTTCTTGTAGATAATCCACTATGAAGATTTCTACGCATTGCAATTGAAGTACTTAATTTACCTCCTTCACAATATAGTATACCAATTGAGAATTCATTATCAATTCCTGAAATATATTCTTGAATAATGGGTTCAATTTTTTGTTTAATGAGGTATTTTGTAAAGAATGAAATTTCTTCAAAATTTTGTGCAACAAAAACATTTCTAGATCCAGAACCACTTACAGGTTTTATTAAAAGAGGATAATCAGAAAATGTTTTTTCAGATATTTCATCAAATGAAAAAGTTTTAGGAGATTTAATTCCTTTTGAAGTTAAAAATTTTGATAGTGATAATTTGTTATTACATAATTTAACTAAATCATATCTATTTGTTAAAGTAATGATATTTTTTTCTGAAAAAATTTGAGAATTTTTTGATATAATTTCTGTTTCAGGTTCAGAACCCGGAGCAATTGTTTGTATATTTTCTTTTTTACATATTTCTAAAAGTTTTTCTATATAATCAGGAGATGTAGCATTAGGAATTTGTAGCATTTTCACTTCATTATTAATATAAAGATCAATGGGATTGGAATTTGTAGCAATTATTTCATATTCATTATCAGTCATCAAAAATGCTTTTACAAGTTCACGACCTAAAGTACCAGCACCACCTGAACCTGTTATCAATACTCTTGTTTTTTCAGACATTATTTTTTAAATCTCTGTTCTTTTTTAAATTCTTCATCTTCTTTTTTAGATTTTTTTAAACCTTCATCTGGATCTATGTGAGAATTTATTTTTGAAAGTTGTGGTTCGCAAGATAGAACTGTTAACACATCATTCATCAAAATAGGTCTTTTTTTAACTCTTCTAATAATCTGACACAAAAATTCGAAATCCTCTTCTTGATCTAATGTCCATCGTAATTTAGAAAGGTTATGTTCATTTTTTAGATTCCCAATTTTAAATTCTTTATTGTTAAACAAATATTGTGTTACATGTTCTCTTTCTGATGGCAGTATTGCATTTTTCCATATATGTTCCAAAATTGAAAATTTAAAAATTTCTACATCTAATCCTTTTGGAAATGTTGGTGGAAAAGTATTTGTTACATAATCATAATTCGTTGATTCAAATTTTTCAATTACTTTATCAACAATATGTGGATCAATTAAAGGGCAATCTGATGTAATTCTTACTATGGTGTTAAAGTTAAAACTTTTTGCACACTGGAAATATCTATCTAAAACATCTTTTTCACTACCTCTAAAGTAATGATAGTTATTCTCTTTTGCAAAATCAACAATAATATCATCCTCATTAGATGAAGTTGTTGCAATAACAATTTTATCAATTTTTCTTGAAGATTTTAACTGGCTAATTACATATTCTAATGCATTATTTTTTTCGTCTAAACATTTCAAAATTTTTTTTGGTAGTCTTTTTGAATTAACACGTGCCTGTATAATACATCCAATCAATAAACAATGTTTATTTTAATTCTTATTAATGTTGGGTGATAATGTACGTAAAATCAAAAAAATGGAAAAAATTAATATTACAAAAACTCTATTATATTTTTTCAAGTTCTAACCAAACTCTATTTTGTAAATGTCCCTGATTATTTTTTTCCCACATATCACCTCTAAATTTTTCTGCAGTACTCCAAAATTCTTCAATTGAGATATCAATATAGTTGCAGAATTTTATAATATACTTTTCAGAACATTTTCCATCATATTTGAAAACTAGATCTATTGCTTCCTTTCTTGTTATTTTATTTTCTCTAATGTCATAACAAGCATGATCCATACATTGGCCAAAACCAAATTTAAAAAATTTCAGTAACTGATTCACTTGAGTCAAATCTGAATCAAGTGCAAAATGTGAACTGTAGGTTCCTATTGAATTTGGATCAAAATTATCTCTTCCAACCAAACCGTATTTTTTTGAAAATTCTGCATTGTAGTCCTGGGAATATTCTTTAATAAAATAATTAAGCCATATGCCTATTGTTCCCATTTTTTCTAATTTTATTCTATCATAATGAAACAAAAATAAATCATTTTTGTTTACTCCCTTAATTTCTGAATACACTTCCCAGCCAGAAGAAAGAGTTTGCATTTCATTTGCTTTTAATGCATTAGAGTCGGTACCTACACCAGTTAATCTTGTACCCAGTACTAATCCTGGATTTTCACCTTGTATAATTAGTGGTATGTTGAATTTTTCTGCCATAATGTATGTTGAAGAAAAAAGTGGAAACTCTGTTGGCTTTACTGGATTCAAATTCTTAAAAAAATCATAATGCATTAATTTTTTCACAATTTTAGGATTTGGTCTAATAGAAATGACATCAAATCCTAAGTTTTTCAGATTTTCAATATTACTCTCACCTATTGGAGTAATATTCTCAGGTTGATAATTTATCAGAAGACAATTTAATCCAAATCTATCTCTGGCTGTTATTGCTTGAAAAGTACTGTCTTTTCCACCACTAACTCCAATTGCGCAATCATATACAGATGTCTTCTTTGATTTTGCTTTTTCAATAATCTCATTTAGTTCTAATTCTCTTTTCCCCCAGTCCAGAGTCTTTTTTTCATGTTCCCACAGGCATGCGCCACATACCCCTTTTTCATCAAAAAAAATACCAGGTCTTGTATCTGGTTGTATGCATTCTTTACAAATACGCATTAAAAACAATAGTTTTAGTCACTAATATCAATGTAATATAAAAAAATCTTAATTTTTATATTCAATTAATGATTATTATGAAAATATATTCAAAACAATTGTAATTGATATTAATTAGTTGTATTGAAATTTATTAAATATGGGAAAAAAAAACATAAAACTTTTTGATCCAAAAATTGATTTTAGTGAAAAAAAAAACATAAAACTTGTTTTTGATTCACATAATTGGGCTTCAGGTTCAGGTTCTCACTTTGTTAATCTTTTTGAAAAAAAATTTGTATCTTATACTGGTGCACGTTCTGGTATTGCAGTAAATAGTGGGACTGCAGCATTACACTTAGCTGTTTCATGCATTTCGAAAGATAAAGGTGAAATCATTGTTCCATCATTATCTTTTGTTAGTACAGCACACTGTGTGATATATTCTGGTCACAAAGTGATTTTCTCTGAAATTGATCCTTTGACAGGTTGCATTGATCCTGAAGACATTGAAAAAAAAATTACTAAAAAAACTAAAGCGATAATACCTGTACATTTTGGAGGATTAGCTTGTAATTTAAAAAAAATATTGAATATTGCCAAATCACATAATATTCCTGTGATTGAAGATGCATCTCATGCTGCAGGAGCAACATATGATAAAAAAAGAATTGGCTCTCATGGAGATTTGGTATGTTTCAGTTTTCATCCTGTCAAAAATTTGGCAATGCCAAGTGGTGGATTAATTACTATTAATTCAAGAAATAGTAAATATCTGACAAAGAATATTTTATCAAAAAGATGGTGTGGAATTTCAGATAGAATTGGAACAGATTATGATGTTAAAGATTTAGGTTGGAATTATTATATGAATGAATTTTCAGCTGCAATAGGTGTTGCACAATTATCAAAATTAAACAAATTAAATAAATCCCGTCAAAAAATTGCTAAAAAATATTTTGATGGAATTAATTTAGATTTTAAAATGCCATATCAAAATTCATGTTCCTATCATTTTTATTGGATATTAGTTAATAATCGTAAAAAAATTAGAGAGAAATTAAAGAAAGCAAATATTGAAACAGGAACTCATTACAAACCAATTCATAAAATGAGTTATTATGACAAAAAATGTACTTTACCTTTGACAGAAAAAATGAGTAGTGAGATTATCACATTACCAACGCATCCAAATTTGAATGACTCAGATATTCAATACATTATTGAAAAAATTAATAAAATTATATGATATTTTCTAAAAAAATAATCATATTTCAAAAATATCTTCTAATCTTAAGATTTACCTAATGGTTTGAGATCTTTTTCAATACGTTTGGTTTCATTACTATCAATATCTTCATCTCTAACGGAATTCTTTCTGATATTTTTTAACAATTTTTCCATTTTTTCTACAATATCGCTATTTTCTGATGCAATATTGAAAATTTCATTTGGATCTTCTTTTAAATTATAAAGACAAACTTTCTTCTTTGAATCACTTCTTGAACGATAATATTTGAAATTATCCGTTCTAACTCCGATACAATTTCCAGGTTTAGTTGGATTTCTTCTAACTGCATTTTCAATAAATATTGGTTTTTCGTCTAATTTTTCACCATTAATTAATGGTAAAACTGTTCTACCTTCAGATAAATTATAATCAAAATCAATAGAAATTATATCTGCAATAGTTGGTAAGATATCAATTGAACCTATTTGTTGATTAATGATTTTATTTTTAGTATTTATTCCATTTCCCGATAAAATTAATGGAACTTTTACTGTGTCATCTGGTAAAACCCATAGTGAGCCATGCCCTCTAGTGTTTAATGATCTTTGTTCAAGTGGGGTGAGTTCTTTTTTATATTTCATATTTTTTATTGGAATTGCAAAATAGCGTAAAAATCTATACCCAACTGAATAAACACTATGCAAGAATTTAGGAGTTTTTTCCTTCATCATTTTTCCTGGTCCAAATAATTCTGGTATGAAAGTTAATTCATGTCCAACTTTAGATGTTGGAATAAATTCTCCATGATCTGCAGTCAATATAATTAATGTATTATCAAAATCAATTCTCTCCAAGAATTTTCCAATCCATATATCTAATGCTGAAACCATTTTATCATAATCTGTTGTACCAAATTCTTCATTATAGCACTCTTTGGGTATTCCATATTTTACACTTCTATGCAAGTCCGTTAGAAAAATAAAGTAAAACCATGGTTCTGAAATTTCCCCATTTTTTATTCTATCTAATCTATTCAAAATAAATTCACCAGTTCTTGATTCTTTACTATTTCCTGATACTGGATACAAATAACCCGGCTTTGAAAAATTCTCTTTTTCATCAAATGAATCTAGTAAATTTATAAAAAATGGAGTACATGGTGCTGTTCCATATAATTTGTATCCAGCATCACGAAATTTTTCAAAAATTTTTGTTGATTTTGAATAAGCTGATACGGTTGTTATACCACTTTGAAATGGATAAAGTGATGTAAAAACTGCACCCATACATGTATAGCTTCCATCTGACACACTAATAGTCTGATCAAAATATACTCCATGTTCAATTAATCTGTCAATATTTGGAGTCTTGGAAGACTTTGAATCTCCAAAACATTTGTCACTTCGAAAAGAATCAATTCCAATAAATAAAATATTTGGTTTTTTCATTTTATTCCTTTTACAGACCATCCGCCGTCAATATAGATATTTTGACCTGTGATGTAAGATGATGCATCAGATGCTAAAAAAATAATTACACCCTCTAAGTCTTTTGGTTCTCCCCATCTACCTAATATCGTATTATTTGTAATTAATTTTCTTCTTTTGATATTATCCCAACTTTTGTTTGTCATCATTGTATGAAAATAACCCGGCCCTACACTATTTACTCTAATACCAAATTTTGCAAGATCCAAAGATAATGATTTGGTTAATTGTTTTAATCCTGCTTTTGAAACTTGGTATGATGGATTGTCTGGAAAAGCAAATTCTGCATTGATGCTTGTTATGTTAATTATTATTCCTGATTTTTTTAATTTCATGATTTTTGCACATTCTTGGGAAAGAAAAAATGGTGCTTTAATATTAACATCGTTTGTTTTATCCCAAAATTTTTCAGAATAATCTAACGATGAATCTGATAATGTAATTCCTGCATTATTTACTAAAATATCCAATCTCCCAAAATTCTTTTTGATGTATTTTCCAAGATCTGAAATTTGTTTCTTTTTAGTTATGTCACAATAATATTCAATGGCAGGTAAATTTTCATCTTGAAATTTTTTTACAGTTTTTAATAATTCTTTTTTTAAAACATCTATCAAGATTACAGTTGAGCCTGAACGTAGCAATGCTTCTGAAATTGATTTTCCATTACCTCTAGCTGCACCTGTAACAATTGAAATTTTTCCATCTAATGAAAATAGCGACTCTAAATATGACATATTGATATTATTCAATACATATCGATATAAATGATATTTAGTTTTAATCATTTAATGAGAAATACTAAATCCCTCAAAAATATCAAAATTTTACTTACTGATGTAGATGGTGTATTAACTGACGGTGGAATGTATTATACCTCTAATGGAGATGTAATGAAAAAATTTCATACACGAGATGGCATGGGTGTTAATATGTTAAGGAGAAAAGGAATTCCTACCGTGATTGTTACAAAGGAAAAAACATTGATGGTAAAAAAATGGGCCAAAAAAATGAATATTGATCACATTTATGATGGTATTCAAAAAAAAGAAGATATTCTTAAAATAATTTCAAAAAAATACAGTGTCAAAAATTCTGAAATTGGATATATTGGAGATGATGTAAATGATATTGAATTATTAAAACTGGTTGGTTTTTCTGCTACTCCTAATGATGGAATTCCTGAAGCACAAGCAATTGTTGATTATATTTGTAAAAAAAATGGTGGTTCAGGTGTATTTAGAGAAATAGCCGATATTTTACTTCGTTACATTAGTTAACAAATTTTATTAAATGTAATACTTGTTAAAATATAGAAATGGTTTTCATTACTGCTGAATTAGGAATAAATCATAATGGCGATATTGACATTACCAAAAAATTAATCGATATTGCAACAAATGCTGGTTGTGATGCGGTAAAATTTCAAAAAAGAAGTGTTGAAAAGGTATATTCTAAACAAGTATTAGATTCTCCACGTGAAAGCCCTTGGGGTATAACTACTAGAGATCAAAAATTAGGATTAGAATTTGATTTAACACAATATCAAATAATTGACAAGTACTGTAAAGAACGTAATATTGAATGGTATGCATCATCTTGGGATTTAGATAGTCAAGACTTTCTAAAACAATTTAATTTAAAATACAATAAAGTTGCCTCTGCTATGTTAACAAATTTTTCTTTACTTGAAAAAATTGCTGAAGAGAAAAAACATTGTTTTATTTCTACTGGTATGAGTACTATGGATCAAATTCAAGATGCAGTTAAAATTTTCCAAAAATTTGAATGTTCTTTTGAATTACAACATTCAAACAGTTCATATCCAATGAAACCAGAAGAAGCAAATCTAAAATGTATTCAAACACTAAAGAAAAAATTTGATTGTAATGTGGGATATAGTGGACATGAATCTATGGGATATCTCATATGTGTTTCTGCAGTACTTTTGGGTGCTTCTTCAATTGAACGACATATTACTCTTGATCGTTCTATGTATGGTTCTGATCAAGCTGCTTCTTTAGAACCTCAAGGTTTAGAGCGCTTGGTACGTGATATTAGAGGAATAGATCAAATTCTCGGTGATGGAATAAAACGTGTTTGGCCATCTGAAGTTCCCGTTATGAAAAAACTTAGAACCACCAACTAACATGAACTCTTATAATTTAGAAAATAAATTACTTGAACAATATGATGATTGTATTTCTACAATTACTAATTCTAAATCATTAATCAAATTAATAATCAAATCATCTAAACTAATTTCTTCATCAATGAATAATCATAATAAACTAATATCATTTGGTAATGGTGGAAGTGCTGCTGATGCACAACATTTTGTTGCAGAATTTGTTGGAAGATTTCAAAAAGAAAGAAAAAGTTTACCTGCTATTGCATTTACTACTGATACATCTATCATTACTTCTATTGGCAATGATTATAGTTTTGAAAAAATTTTTGAAAGACAATGTGAATCTCTTGTAGTTAAAGGTGATGTTGTTTTGGCAATTTCTACTAGTGGTACATCTAAAAATGTACTTTATGGCGTTAAAATGGCTAAAAAAAATGGTGCTAAAATTATATCGTTAACAGGAAATCGTAAAACACAATTAACAAAAATTTCTGATATATCTATTCAAATTCCTTCTGATTCTACACCTAGAATTCAAGAAGCTCACAGATTAATTTTACATCTAATATGTCATTCTGTTGAACAAGATTTTTAAAATTTAATTTTTACTAACTAATAATTCTGCTACTTTAAAATCAAATTCAAAATCAATCATATGTCCATGTTCTTTTGTGATTTCATATGGTAGAATATTTCCTGAAGAAATTTTTTTAGTTTTTAAGAAATGTTTCACATTCATGATAAACATTCCATCTATATTGTACACTATGGGTGCATCTTGTCTTCTAGTTATGTCTGATTTTGGAATTTTTGATGGAACTAAATATCCCTCATCTTGAATCTCCATCATTCCAAAATATGGACTTGGATGTGCTTTAATGGCAGCAAAAACGGCATCACATTTTTTTTTTTGAAATAATTCTAATGCATTTTTCATATCTTGTTTATCAATAAATGGAACTGTACAATCACGTAATACTATTGTATCAAATTCAAATCCTAAACTTTCTAATTTCTCAATTGCATGAATTAACACTTCTTCTGTAGTTGTTGTATCTGTAGCTAATTCTGATGGTCTCATAAATGGAATATTACCACCAATTTTTTTAACAATTTTTGAGATTTCTAGATCCTCTGTTGATATGATTACATCTTGGAATAAATCAGATTCTAGTGCACTTTTAATTGAATATGCAATTAGTGGTTTATTCCCTAACATACGTATATTTTTCCTTTTAACGCCTTTGGAACCCCCTCTTGCAGGTATCAAACAAATTGGTTTTAACATATTCAATCAAACTCCATTTTGTTTATTCCTGTTTTGAATTGACAAATTTTTTTAATAAATTCTGTTGTTACCTCTTCTAACTCATCTTTATTTTCTATGAGAAATTTTTTCATAACTCTTTCATTAAACTCAACATCTACAAGATTACCGTTCATATAAAATGAATTTTGATATTTTATTTCAAAATTCATTATATCAAATTCAAATGAATTTTTCTCTAACATGTCGACATAATCTAGGACATCATTTGGATTAATTGTTAATTTAAGACTATTCATTATACCCTGTTTTAATTCTGAATAAGAATTTAATTTAGTTATTGATGGAATCAATGAATATCCCAAATCAGCAAAAATTATTGAAGGTTTGCCAAAAAATGCAGCCTCAAAACTTGATGTACCTCCTACAGATATTACTAATTCACAATCTTTCAATAATGATTTTGAATCAAATTCTGGATGAAACAATTTTACGTTTTCCAATTTAATTATTTCATTATAAAATGAGATTCTTCTCCAATTTCTTGCTGGCCCTTGAGTGGGATGTTCTTTTACATATAATTTATAATTTTTAGGTAAATTTTCTGAAATTTGTTTAATTGTCAATAATTGATCCGAAAATTTAGGTGCTGCAATTAATAATGAACGTTCAGGTTCTTGATGTAATGGTAAATAAATAAATTTTTCATCATTAGAAATTTGTTGGAAAAAATTCTTATCAATAAATTTTTTTCTTTTATTTTTTTTAATATTATCTTGACATTCTTTATACAAAACTTTTAATTTATTTCTACCAAAATATGTATAATGTGTTTTTGAATTATTTTCACTAGAAAAAATATATTTTAATGCTGCTTTAATTAACGAAATTTTTGATTTTCTGATTTTTTTGTGAAATATTTTATGGTGTTTAGATACACGAGATTCTTCAAATAATTTTTGTGTATATTCTAATTTAATAGAATCATCATTTATTTTTTTTATTTCATTTTTAAAATCTATTTTGTGTCGTTCTTGAGAAATATAACATAATTTTTTCCAATTTGCATGATTTAACATTAAAATTTTAATTCCTCGTTTTTTACATATCTCATAAAATAAATTATGTGGTTGTAATGTAGTTTCAGTTGTAATGAAATAATTTGGTTTGATTTCATCTAAAATCATTTCAAATAATTTACATTCATTTTCTAGAATTGACTGAATTTGATTATTTGAAAAATCATAATATTCATTATATTTATTTAAAATACGATCATTATTTACCATCTCTTGTAAATCTAATCCATATTTTTCACTAATTTTTTTAATATATTCTATTTTTGGCTTATTGTTGATTTTGACATGATCATGATAAAACCACTTTTTAGAAAAATTGACTAATTTTTGTTCCTCAAAAAATTTTTTTGGCTTATTTGTTAAATCATAAATTGCGAATATTTCACCATCAAATTTTTTTTGGAAATAATATGCTAAACAGAATGGCAATAAATCTGCACTAAGCCAAAAAATTACCTTATCTTTCAATGTAAATGTGAATTCCTACTAAATTAAAAATACTTCGAACAAATCTCTAGTTAGTAAATATTTGATAATCATTATTAAAGAATAAAAGTAATGGGAAATTAGCTTTTTTAACATGTTTAATGGAAAAAAAATTTTAATCACTGGTGGAACTGGTTCTTTAGGTCAATCTTTAACTAAACGATTATTAAAAACAGATGCACATACTATCCGAATTTTTAGTAGAAATGAAAGTAAACAGGTTGAAATGGAATCAAAATTTAATGATACACGATTAAGATTTTTAATTGGAGATATTCGTGATAATAAAAGATTAGTAACCGCATTTGAAGATATAGATATTGTTTTTCATGCAGCTGCATTAAAACACGTACCTGTTATCGAGTATAATCCATTTGAAGCTATTAAAACAAATGTTTATGGTTCTCAAAATGTTATCGATGCTTCATTATCACAAAATGTCGAAAAAGTTATTTGCATAGGTACTGATAAAGCTGTTTCACCACTTAACACATATGGTGCAACAAAATTATTGATGGAAAAATTATTTGTCAGTGCAAATAATTCTTTAAACGAAGAACGTCATAAAACAAATTTTCTTGCTTTAAGATATGGAAATGTGGTGGGAAGTAGCGGTTCAGTGATACCAAAATTTATCAAAATGATAAGAGAAAATAAAAAAATAACTATTACTGATTCTGAAATGACTAGGTTCTCTATTACAATGGAACAAGCTTTAGATTTTATTATTGATTGCACTATAAATGGAAAATCTTCAGAAATTTATGTTCCTAAACTTAAAGCGTATTCTATTTTGGATGTTAAAGATGCATTATTTGACCTAATTAAAAAAACTGATTTTGATGTTGTGGGAATTAGGCCTGGAGAAAAATTACATGAAACATTGATTAATTCAGAAGAAATTAGAAATAGTTGGGATCTTGAAAATAAATTCATGATTTCAAATCCAAGTAAAAATGATGAAGAAATAGTTCGATCTTATGAACAAAATATAAAGAAAATTGAGAATATTGATGAATACTCTTCAAAAATTGCAGAGCGACATACTAAAGATGAATTAATAGAAATAATTGAAAAGTCTAATTTACTGAATCACAAAGATGATTAAAAAAGCGATAATGAAAAAACCAAATATTTTTTTCCTTACAATTGATTCATTACGTTCTGATAAATGCTATGGCAAAAATAAATCATCTATTACTCCAAATATTGATAAATTAATTAATAATGGAGTATATTTTACGCAGGCAATTAGTTCATCTGATCAAACAGGTACAAGTTTAGCAAGTATTTTTACATCTATGTTTCCCATCAATACTGGTTTAACCCATTTTAATTTCTCAAAAGAAACAAAAACATATTTTGATATTTTTCATAATGATGGATATTTTACATGTGGTTGTTTTCCCGATCATGATTTTTTCAAAAATCTTATATCAAAATTTGATGAGTCTTATACTTTTGAATATAATAAATTAGAATCATGGAAAAATCTTTCTGGTGGAATTGGAAATAACATAATCAAACATCTCAAAATGTTAGAAAATAAACAACCTTGGATATATGCAGTTCATATAATGGATTTACATAACTTGTATGTTTTACCTGATGAATTTAACAATGAACAATATGGAGAAAATAACTATGATCGAATGCTATCTTTTATTGATACATGGATAGGTAAATTTTGTGCTGAAATAAATTTGGAAAATACTTTGATTGTATTAAGTTCGGATCATGGATCTTATATTCCAGTTACAGGAAATGCTCCTGATGAAATTCCAACAATTCAAAATTTCATGAAAAAAATTAAAATGAAATTACCTTTTTTGGAACCTGTAGGATTAAAAGTATTTTTGTTAATGAGAATAATAGTGCGTAAATTAAGAATGAAGAAATTAAAAAATCAACTATCAGAATATGAATTACGTTCATTAAATAATAGGGGAAATACTGAGTTATTTGAAGAAACAATTAGGGTTCCAATATTCATTGTTGGTCCCAATATTCCTAACAAAATAATCACACAACAAATTCGTCATGTTGATATCTTTCCTACTATTTGTAAATTAATTAATTTAGAGCATGATGATTTTCAATCAGATGGAAGGAGTGTTGTACCTTTGTTGAATGAAGAGAAAATGGATGATGCCCCGGCATACATTGAAACTGGTGTCACCTCACCTCAATTTACTGATAAAATAAATCCAAAATCTGTTGGACAGATAATTGGAATTAGGACTTCTAAATACAAATATTTACGTAATCGAGAAGTTCAAAAAGATTCTGTTGTTCTATATGATTTAGAAAATGATCCTCATGAACTTCAAAATATAGCACTAGAGAATGAAGACATTATTGAAATGATGGAAAAATCCCTCAATTATATTATGAAATCAGGTCATAAAAAACCTGATAATCTTTCTAATGAAGAACAACAAAAAGCAGAAGATTTGTTAAAAAAACTGGGATATATCTAAAGATAGAAATTCTAAAATTATAAAAGATTGATTTTTACTGATTTATTATGAAAGATTCATCAAAACAAAATAAAACAATTTTTACTTCTAAATCTAATGTACTCAAGTTTTTACAAAATAAAGTTAAAACATCTCAAATTGAAAAAATTTATGATTTTACAGTTAGAGAATGGGAATCAAATAATAATTTGATATTATTAAAAATTCAATCTAGTTTTTCAAAACACAAAGTTATTGTAAGGAGCTCGGCTATGGGTGAAGATTCTGATGATAATTCTCAAGCTGGAAGTTATGAAAGTATTTTAAATATAAATTCTAATTCTAAAAAACAATTAGATTATGCTATAACTAAAGTAATACAATCATATTCTGAAAAAAATAATCATGACAAAAACAATCAAATCTTGGTACAAACACAAACTCAAAATATTATTTCAAGTGGGGTAGTTTTTACTCGAACAATTAATTTTGGTTCTCCTTATTTTGTAATTAATTATGAAGAAGGTGAATCTACTGTTGGAGTAACCCATGGTTTAGTTAATCAAACGATCAAAATTCTAAAAAATACCCCCTATTCAAAAATTCCCAAAAAGTGGAAATTATTAGTTAAATCTATTAAAGAATTAGAATTTATTTTCAAAAATGATTCTTTAGATATTGAATTTGGAATTACAAAACATCATAAAATTATTATTTTTCAAGTGCGACCTATCACATCATTAAATAAATCATCAACTCAATCTTTTGATTCAAAAATATTTACTACAATTAAAAAAAATTCTAAAAAATACTCCCAATTAAAAAACTCTAAACTTCCAGGAAAACTTTTAATTTTTTCTGATATGACCGATTGGAATCCTGCTGAAATAATAGGAAATAATCCTCACCCTTTAGATTATTCACTTTATGATTTATTGATAATGAAGGATGCATGGTATCTTGGTAGACTTAACTTAGGATATCGTAATTTCACTCCTCACTCATTGATGAAGAAATTTGGAAATAAACCATATGTTGATACAAAAATAAGTTTCAATTCCATGATTCCTAAAGAAATAGGTACAGAATTAACAAACAAACTCATGAATTATTATCTAACAAGGCTACATGAAAATCCCCATTTACATGACAAGGTAGAATTTGAAATTTTGTTTACATGCTTTGATCTTTCTCTTAGTGATAATCTTGAAAAATTACACCAACATAATTTTTCAGATAAAGAAATTTTACAAATTTATAATTCATTATTGAAATTTACAAAAAATATCTTGACATCATTTCCAAAAATAGCGTATAATTGTAAATCATCTGTTAATCAAATGAGTACTAATCGTGAAATTTATGCTAAATCAATTAAGAAATCTACTGATTATAAAAAAAAATTACAAGTTGCAGAATTTCTTTTACACGATTGTAAAAATTTAGGCACAATACCATTTTCTACCATGGCTAGAATAGCTTTCATCGCTGCTGCATTTCTTCAAAGTTTTGTCAAAAAAGATCATCTCACTCAAAAATTTGTAAATAATTTTATGAATTCCCTTAATACACCTCTTTCAAAATTTCAAAATGATTTAATAGAATTTTCAAATGGGAAAATTTCAAAAAATCAATTTTTACATACTTATGGTCATCTGCGTCCGGGTACTTATGATATTACCATTGAAAGATATGATAAGGAAAATCCATTTTTACAAAATATCCACTTTAATCAATCTAAGACTAATGAAATAAAATATGATAAAAAAAATATTCAATCCATTTTAAATTCACATGATTTACAAATAAGTCATGAAGATTTTTTTAAATTTATTCATGATTCTTTAACTTTAAGAGAAGAACAAAAATTTGAATTTACACATAATCTTAGTGATGCATTAGAATTGATTAGTGAAGCATCTAGAGATCTAGGATTTTTCAGGGAAGAAATTGCATTTCTTGATATAAATTATATTTTTAAATCGTACAAACATTTTTCTAAATTAGAACTAAAAAAAGTTTGGAAAGAAAAAATTATTCTAAATAAAAAAAATGCAAAAATAAATGATTTTCTGGTATTACCGCCAATTATTTCATCGTTAAATGATTTTGAATTAATTGAATATCATTATGCAAAACCAAATTATATTACTACTGGAATAATTTCTACTGAAATTATTTTTCTTCAAAATCTCAAAAATAATCCTAATATAGAAAATAAGATTATCCTTTTAGAACATGCTGATCCAGGGTTTGATTGGATTTTTACGAAAAATCCTGCTGGATTAATTACAAAATATGGGGGAGTTGCTTCACATATGTCGATCCGTTGCTCTGAAGTTAGTCTTCCTGCAGCTATTGGATGTGGGGAAATAATCTTTGAGCAATTACAACATGCTTCAAAAATCATGTTAGATTGTAAAAACAATCAAATTCTTGTTCTTGAACATGAACAACCGGATGAATTTTCTGAACAAAAAAAAGTATTAAAATCTCTTGGATATATTAAATAAAACATTTCTATATAATTTCTATAATGAAAAAAAAAATTGGAATTTCTCTTAGGATAGTTGATGCACAAAATTATGTTGAAAAACGTGATGCTCTTAGTCATGATTGGCCAAAATTTTTTGAAAAATTAGATTTAATTCCTATATTTATTCCAAATACATTAGAATCACCAAAAAATTTCTTAGATGAATTATCTTTAGATGGAATTGTTTTATCTGGTGGGGATAATATTGGTGATAATATTGATCGTGATAAGACTGAAAATTTTTTATTAAATTATGTGATTGAAAAAAATATTCCAACAATTGGAATTTGCAGAGGAATGCAATTAATAAATAATTTTTTTGGTGGAAAACATGTAATTGATTCAAAAAATCAACATGTTTCTAAAGATCATAAAATTCAAATTATTGACACAAAGTTTTCTTCACTTTTTGATTCAAATGATATGTTTGTAAATTCATACCACAAAAATATGATTTTTCAAGAGTATTTAGGTAAAAATCTCAAATCCTTTGCTATTGATATTAATGATAAATCCATTGAAGGTTTTTTCCATACATCTCTTCCTGTTGTTGGAGTAATGTGGCATCCTGAAAGAGCTCAAAACAAAAATAATAAAACAATAATTTCTACAATTTTTAAAGACAAAAATTTTTGGATGGATTAGATTTGAATGCAATAATTCTTGCTGCAGGCAAAGGAGAACGATTACGACCATTAACAAATGATAAACCAAAATGTTTAGTAGAATTATTTGGAAAATCATTACTTGAATGGCAAATTAATTCATTTCAAAGTTTTGGTATTACAGATATAACGGTAGTAACTGGTTATATGTCAAATAAGATAGATTTTCCTTCTGTTAATATTATTAAAAATGAAAACTTTGATTCTACAAACATGGTTGAAACTCTTTTTTGTGCTGAAGAAAAATTTACTGATTCTACCATTATTTCTTATGGTGATATTATTTTTGAATCATCAATACTTAAAAAATTGATTTCATCACAACATGATTTTTCAATAATAATTGACAAAAATTGGTTGAATTATTGGAAATTAAGATTTGAAAACCCATTAGATGATGCAGAAAGTTTAGAATTGAATTCTGATGGATATCTTACAAGTATAGGCCAAAAAATTTTTGATATTACTAAAATTCAAGGGCAATACATAGGATTAATGAAATTCCAAAATTCAGGAATATCCAATCTTCAAAAATTTTATCATGATGCAAAAAATAAAGCAAAATCAGGAAAAAACCCCTTAAACGATAAAGTTGATTTTAAAAAATCTTACATGACTGATCTTTTGAATTCAATGATTCTTGAAAATTTTAATTTAAAAGCAATTGAAATTCAAAATGGATGGTTAGAATTAGATTCAATAAATGATCTAAAAATTTATGAAAAAATGGATCAAAAAAAGACCTTGAAAAATATTTTTAATTCAACAAAATAATTTTTCATAATAAAGAAGATAACTTTAAAAAACAATTTTTATTCGATAGTTTATTGGTTAAAGATCCATTTCAAAATATAATTTTTATTACATTGGATGGATACAGAGCTGACAAGCTTAGTCTTTGCCCAATTTTAAAATCTTATGTTGATAAAAGTATTTCATTTTCAAACATGATTACAGTTGCCCCTTATACTTTAGCTGCACATCATGCAATATTTTCTGGAATGTATGCATCAAGAAATGGTGTAAATGCATATTATAACATGTTTAAATTTAAAAAAAATGAGATCACAACACTTCCTGAAATTTTACAAAAACAAGGATATTACACTAGTTGTGATATAATTAATGACATTGTAATACCAACAAAAGGATTTGATGAAGTAAATATTTTTGATGAAAAAACAGTTGATTTTAAAAAAAGACATCGTGAAATAATTCATGAATTTGCAAAAAAAGAAAAATTCTTTTTATTTTTACATTATACAGAACCTCACAAAAATTATGTAGTTGATGTTGTTCAAAAATTTAAAGATAAAGAAAATAAAGATGAATATTTTAATGCCAAAAAACAAAATGAAGAAAGATATGATTCTTACATGTATCAGCTTGATGAATATGTGTCTGAGATATTGGATGAAATAAAGGTTTCCGGATTAACTGAAAATACCACTATAATTTTTCAAGCAGATCATGGAACAGGTATTGGTGAAAGGAATGGTGAAATGTTTTATGGTGTATTTGTATATGATTATACCACTAAAGTATTTTCTATGATTCACATTCCTGGCAAAGATGGGAAAATCATTAAAACACAGTGTCCTACTATTGATCTCTTTTCAACTATTGTAGAGATGTCTGGATATCCAATTAATAAACTAGATTCAAAGGTACAAAGTAGTTCATTATTTCCAATACTTGATGGGTTTGATTCAAAAAATCGTGATGCTTTCATTGAAACTGGTGGTTTGTATGGGCCTTGGCCTTCACCAAAGAAACATAATGTTTTTGCAGTTAGATCAAATAATAAAAAATTAATCTATAATGACACTCCTGAAACTTGGGAATTTTATAATTTAACAGATGATCCTATGGAACAAATCAATATTTATGATGAAAAATCTAATGAGATTCAAGAACTTAAAACTAAACTGTTTGTATTTATGAAAGAGAATAATATAGATACAAAATTAAGCAATTATTACGCATAATATATTTAATTGGGAACAATTTTTTAAAAATCTATGAAAACACTTTATGTAATTAGACATGGAAAAGCAAGCCTTGATGGGTCTGATCGTGAAAGAGGCTTAACTGAAGATGGTCATAAACATGCAGAACAAATAACAGATATTTTGAAGAATTTATCTCCAAAAATAAACAAAATATTTTCCAGCCCGCTTAACAGAGCAATTTTAACAATAAAACCACTTTCAGAGCATCTTAATTTGGAAATCAATGTAATTGAAGATCTTAAAGAAAAAATTACTGGGGAAACTTCTGGACAAAATCTAAATGATTTAAAACAAAAAATGTGGAGTGATTTTGATACAAAATTACCTGAAGGGGAATCAAGTAATGAGGCATCAACTAGAGCTATATCTGCATTAAATTCTATTGTTGATCAACTTGAAGATGGACAAACTGCTGCTGTACAATGTCACGGAACACTGATTGGATTAATCATGCATCATTTTGATAATAGTTTTGGTTTTGAAGAATGGAAAAATATGACAATGCCTGATATCTACAAGATTACATACGAAAACAATAATGCTTCTGTTGAACACATTGGCTGTGATTCAATCGAAACATTCAAAATTGGAAATTAATGGTGTTAAAACATATGGTATTAGATGTTAATAAAAAATATCTGAAAGAGGAACAATACAAATCCAGCAAAAATTTATCTGCTAGGATTGTTATTCATCAGAAATTCCGTACAAACCCCGAATCCTTTTACGGCTGGATTTGGAAAAATTATAAAATTAACAAGCCTCTTAAAATTCTTGAAGTTGGTTGTGGTACTGGAGAATTTTGGCTTGAAAATTATTCTAATTTACCTTCCGGTTCAGAAATTTTAATGACTGATTTCTCGGAAGGAATGATTGAAAAAGTAAAATCAAAAATTAATTTTGAACATGTTAAATTAGAAGTTGCAGATATTGACAATCTTCCATATCCTGATAATTCTTTTGATCTAGTTATGGCTCATCATGTAATCTATCATGCAGCTGATAAAGATAAGGCAATATCTGAATTAAAAAGAGTTGTAAAATCTGATGGGTTTGTTTCAATTACCACAAATAGTGAAAAACATATGCTAAATGTTTACACAATAGCTCATTCCATAGATGCGAATTTTTCTATGGTTAGAAATATTGATGGCTTTACTGAGGAAGATGCTGATATATTGCTAAAAAAATATTTTCCAAATATTTCAAAAGAAATCTATGAAGATATGTTAGAAGTAGATGACCTTGAATTCATGATTGAATATATAAAATCTACAACTGAACCACGTAAGATGAATCTAAGAGAAGATTTCTATGATAAATATTCTGAAATTGTCAAACATGATATTGATGAAAAAGGACACTTTGATATCCTAAAAAGATCTCCGTTATTCATTTGCAAAAAATAATTAAATCATTTTTTTTGCAACACCAAAAATCTTCGTTCTGGAACATTTATTGGATATTCTGATTTAACCATTCTTTCTTCTAATAGTATGAATTTCTCTTCTAGAATTTTTCTTTTAGGCTCAAACAATTTAGGATCATATGTATCTGGAGATATTGTTTCCCACATTAGAATTCCTTTTGGTTGTATTAATTCTTGAATTTTTTTAATATATTCATTAAATGTAAATTTTGTATTTCCATCTATAGTGTCATCATTTGCAAGCGAAAAAATTATTTCATATTTTTTGTCTGTTTTAAATTCTTCAAAACTAGATGTATGAAATTCAACATTTTTTTCACCCAAAAATTCTTTTGTATCTTTTCCAATATTTGTTAAAAATGGATTTAACTCTACACCATCAATATGTTTTAAAAATCTAGAGAGATAAATTGTTAAAAATCCACAATTACATCCAATATCTAATACCATTTTATCTTTAGAGAGATATTTTTCAATTTGATACCTTGCAAATCTTTTTTCAGTAGGTCTACATCCATCAATTCCAATTTCTTCAAATCCTTGATAAAATCCATTTTGTTGTGCATAAACAAAACTATCCCATTTTTCAATTTGTTCATCTACATGTATTCTTAATTTTTTTTGTAGTTCTTTTAATTTACTCTCTATTTTTGACATTCAGGATTAAATCTAATTTTAGGTTTAATATTAAATATAGCCTAATTGTCTGAGTTTTTCTTCTACTTTTTCATCTTCTGTTTTTGTGGATTTTGATTCATCTGATTCAATATCCAATGCTTTTTCAAGTACAAATTTGATGTAGTCTTCTACCTTCTCAAAACCAACCAATGGATCTCTTATTTTTTCTTCAATTTTTTTAAAAATCTCTGAAGATATGTTAATAGTTTTTATCTCATTCATAAAGCAATTCTATTTTATCGAGTATTAATTTTTTTTCAAAATTTCATTTCATTTCTTCAATTCTGTTCTTAATAAAATCAATAGATTTGACTGGAGAAGGGTCAATTTCTGATAAAACTCCTCTGTATATTGAGACATAGTCAAACAAATATACTAAATTTACAATTTTTGTTAGAATGCTATTTCCTTCTGTCATAATTTCATAATAGTCTATAGATTTACTTTTAAAATATTCTTTGAGAATTTCCCATCTTTCTTTTGTTTTAATGTAATCGTTTTTCCCTTCAATTAGGATTGGTTTTAAGTTAGATTCATTTTCCCAAGACACTACCCCATTATGACATGATTCTACAACATCTTCTGCAATTACATGCATTTTTGAATTTTCTTGTAATGAATTTTTAAAACGAATTGCAGAAGATTCTAATCCATATGGATAGTATATTATGGGAATATCTGTTAACCATTCTGCTAACTTTAATGCAGGATTATTATCAGTTAAATTATTTGATGAAATTTTTTTATTAATATTTTGTAAACATTTTAAAGATTCTTGCACATCTTCATTTTTTAATGGAATTACTTTTTCAAGTATTTTTAACATTGAAAATAGAAATGAAACAAATGATGCTCTTGGTGAATGGAAAAATGAAATTTTTCTAAATTCCAAATCATTATTTTTACAAAATTTCTCCATTTTTCCTCCAGAAGAAAATGAAATAGTTTTACAATCTAAATTCATTGTAGATTTTAAAATGGATAATGTTTCAACAGTATTACCAGAAACACTTGTGTTGATAACTAATGTGTTTGAATCAACTGTTTTTGGAAGAATGTATCCTTTTACAACTGAAACATGGATATTTGTTTTTGATAAAATTGAAGAGAAAATATCCCCTATTGCTCCTGAACCTCCCATTCCTGCAAAAACAATATGATCAATATTTTTGAATTCTATTTGACTATGATCAAAATTATATGATTCTTGAGCAATTTTTGGCCAAATATCATAAATTTGATACATTTTTTGGGTATCAATTTTTTTTAATTTTGATAAATCCATCATTATTTGTCTTATTTTTTTTGAGGTTATAATAGTTCAATCGTAGAAATACTACTTATTTTAAATAAGGATAATTTTTTTTTTAATTAGAAATAAAAAATGATAGATTCTTCATTACGAACTGTTGAATGGAAAAATGATAAAGTTGTAATGATTGATCAAACAAAGTTACCAAATGAATTAGTATTTGTAGAATATAATAATTTTAATGAAGTTGCTGATGCAATTAGTACTCTTGTAGTAAGGGGTGCACCAGCGATTGGAGTATCTGGTGCATTTGGATTAGCATTAGCTGTATTACAAAGCAATGCAAATACAAAAGAAGAATTATTATCTGATTTAGAAAAAGCTAGAAAAATACTATTTGCAACTAGACCAACAGCAGTAAACTTGGGATGGGGATTAGAAAAAATCATGACTGTTGCTAGGACTGGAAATTCTGTTGATGAAATAAGAGTATTAGTGATTTCTCAAGCTAAAAAAATGGCAGATGAAGATATTGTAATTAACAAAACTATGGGAAAAAATGGCTCTGTTCTTTTTAATGATAATGATACAATTATGACTCATTGTAATGCTGGCGCATTAGCTACAGTAGCTTATGGTACAGCATTAGGAGTAATTCGTGCAACAAGAGAAAGTGGAAAAAACGTTAAAGTAATTGCAACTGAAACTAGACCAATTCAACAAGGTTCACGATTGACTGCTTTTGAATTAAAACATGATGGCTTTGATGTTAGTTTGATTCCTGATACTGCTGTAGGTTATTCAATGGCAAATGGATTGGTAAACAAAGTTGTAGTAGGTGCTGATAGGATTGTAAAAACAGGACATGTCTTTAACAAAATTGGGACATATCAGGTTGCAACAATGGCTAAACAACATGGAATTCCATTTTATGTAGCAGCACCGTTATCGACAATTGATTTGGAAACTAGAGCAGAAGATGTGATAATTGAGATGAGAAAAGGAAATGAAGTTACCGGAATCGGAGATAAAAAAACTGCCCCAGATGACATCCACGTCATAAATCCTGCATTTGACATGACTCCACCAGAATTAATTTCTGGAATCATTACTGAAAAAGGCGTGGCTACCGCACCTTATGAGGAATCAATTCAAAAATTATTTGAAGCTAATTAATAGAAAGTTTTTATTGTTTTTCAAATTCTTCATATCAATATGAGTACTGTTTCTGCACAAGCAATTGAAGAATCATTAAAACAATGTATGGATCCTGAAGTTCCACTAAATATTGTAGAAATGGGACTAATTTATGGAATTGATGTTGCAGAAAATAATGACGTCAATATCAAAATGACAATGACTACACAAGGTTGCCCACTCCATGAAACTTTGGTTGAAGATGCAACTAGATTTGCAAAAAAAGTTCCTGGGGTGAATAATGTCAAAATAGACATTGTATGGGAACCTGCATGGTCAATGGATAAAATGACTGAAGAAGGGAAATTAAAAATCAAAAACATGGGTGCCGCTATGAATACTCCTGCACCAATAAATTATGAAACTGCATTACCTCAAGGTGTTGGAAAACTAGTGCAACAAGAAGATGGTTCTATGGTATTAGCAAATGAACATGATCAAGGTTTTATGGTTAATCAAGCAATAGTTGATTTTTGGAAATCATGTAACGGACAAAGAAAAGTTACAGAACTTGTAGAAGTTTTTGCTCAACAAACAGGATTACAGAGAAAACAAGTTGAAAAAGAAGTTATGCAATTACTACAACAACTACGGGATGGTGGATTAATAGCAATTGCAGGACAACCAGATACACCGAATGTAGAATTTAAAAAATAATTTAAAAAATATAGTTTGAATTTGCACCATCAAAGTTAATTGTAACTCCAGTGAGATATTTTATTTCATTCTCAATAATTGATTTTACAAAATTCCCTATCTCTTCAGGCTCACCTAATCTCTTCATTGGTAAAGATTTTTCATATTCTTTCATATTTTCAATTAATTCTTGAGTTCTGTCTGTATTGATTGGACCTGGTGCAATGTTAATACAACTAATATTTTTTTGTGCATAATCTTTACTTAATATTTTAAAGACTTCACTAAATGCTGCACGATATGCTGATGAAATTATTAATTTTGAATTTGGCTCTTTTATCACACTTGAGCTTATCAAAAAGATGTATCCTCCATCATTAATTTTTATATTCTGCAAAATTGTACAAAATCCTAAAAATAATTGATTGTGGTATAATTTCCAATCATCTTCTGTAATGTCTGAGAACTGTTTTGGTACTGGACCTCCTGTGTTAAGAATCAAAATATCTGTTTGATTATAATTTTTTATAAATTCTTTCACACTCTTCAAATCTGATGTATCAATATCATTTTTTGATGCTGCAAAAACATCAATCTCAATTGATTTAAGTGCATTTGAAATTGCTTTACCTATTCCTCTAGAACCACCAAGAACGATTGCATCAGTCATGTTATTTTTAAAATATTATTGGATAATTAAATTTCTTTAATTTCAGTAATTGTTCCTAAAACTGAATCCATTTGAACAATTGCCTTTTTTTCATCCCATCCTAATGCAACATACCAATCACCTGCATCATCATGATATTTTGTCTCCAAAGTTTTGATAGTATTTGGTTTTACATCATATTTTTTTGCAATACCTGATACTGCAAGGGCAATTGCATCTTTTTCTTTTTCTAACCTTCTTTTCATTAATCCAATTCCAGGACTCATAATTTTGATACATTTTATGTTCTAATATAGTTAATTGGGAAAATCACACACAAAGTTCAACTTTTCAAATTGAAAAATTTCCAATATTTCAAATAGTGCTTTTTTTGAAAAAAATTAAAATGAAACTTGTTTCAAATCTGATAAATTCCATTCCTATACCAACTACAACATTAGTTTCTCTAGTTTCTATTCTTGCAGTTTTTGGACCATTTATTTCAGTTTCTGCAGGATTTTGGGATGCAGTTAATCATTTGATAAACGAACCTGAATATTTTTGGAGTATTCAACACATGGTTGTATATTTTGGAGTTTCTTTGGTTGCATCTGCTGGTTTTTTGGGAATTCTTCTTTTAATAAAAAAGTCAGTACATGGAACTCTAAAAACTGGAATTTCACTTGTAGTTATTGGCGCTGCAATTCAACTAGTTGCAGGTTTTGCAGATTCTGTTTCTCATGATGTGTATGGGATTGATGGATTAATTTCATGGTCACATCAACCATTAGAATTAGGTTTAGTTTTAGCAGCACTTGGTGGATTTTTAGTATTAAAAAATAGAGAACACACTAAACTCAAAA
>Ga0257121_1000513_pt1 | contig 32564 bp, 31 predicted proteins | sample SI106_100metaG_FD_190180 | JGI IMG/M metagenome (GOLD analysis project Ga0257121, IMG submission 190180) | Marine microbial communities from Saanich Inlet, British Columbia, Canada - SI106_100 | ecosystem: Environmental > Aquatic > Marine > Inlet | place: Canada: British Columbia | collected...
ACAACTACAAAAGCTACATTTGCTTGGGATACTACAGCAGCTTATAGTTTTGCACGTATTAAGTTAAGACCAGACACTACTGGTGGTGCTTGGACAACTGCTGGTGGCTTTGGAGTATTCTATCCAGCACTTACTAAGAATAAGAATGGATTAACTCCAGGACAAGCTTATAGAGCATCAGCTAGAACTTGGTGTGACCCAACAGGAGGAGCTTACCGTTCTGCAGGTTGGACATCTCCAATCTTCTGGACACAACCCTCTGTTATTCGTTTGGTTAATCCTAATTTAACAGAGCGAACACTTTTAAGAATTACAGATATATTAAGTAGAGAAGTGAATCCAAATAATGTAATTAACAAAACTACTTTATTCTACATATATAATAATGGTACAGTAGAGAAAAGAATAATTTTTAAGTAATTATGCTAGCTTATTTTCTAGCTAAATAAGAATAAATGAAATCTGGACTGCTAAGTTAAAATAGATAAAAGTTATGAGTTTAAATATAAAACATGCCAATGCACGAAATAATTGAACCTTTTTCTCCCTTATGGTGGCAAGGGATAGTAGGTTGCTTTGTTGTAGTCAGTTTAATTCTCCTGTTTTTTAATAGAGCATCATCAGAATGGAAATTATGGTTTACTAAGCTTCTTGCATATTCTTCTATACTAGTGTATATGGTTACTCATATTGTAGCAATCGCTTCAAAGGAGTGGAATATACAAGATTTTCTACCTCTTCATTTGTGTACAATATCGTTCTTTATTTGTATAATAGTTTTATTAACTAAGAAACAATGGATGTATGAGTGGGTGATTTTGCTAGCAATGTCTTCAGGTTTACATTCGGTACTTACTCCAGAACTCTCTAGGGGTATTAGTAACTGGTATCTGTTTGAGTACTACTTTGTGCATTGTAGTTTGATGTTAGTTCCACTGTATTTAACGCTAGTATTAGATATGCGTCCAAGGGTAGCTAGTTGGTGGAAAACTTTTTTAAGACTTCAGATTGCTGTAGTAATTGTATTTTCATTTAATTTTTTTTTTGATACAAATTATATGTACTTAACTACTAAACCATTGGTTGATAATCCTTTATTGATTGGAGATTGGCCTTTCTACATCTTTTTTTTAGAATTATTTGTATTGCTTCATATTCTAGTAATTTATAAACTATTACCAAAACATATTTAAATGAAAAAGTTATATTTTATTTTTTTATTACTACCAATACTATCTTCAGCACAAAATAGTTTGAATATGAATCTTTTAAGTACTTACGACTATCCAACAACTAAAGGAAATGATATTTGGGGATGGGCTGATAGTATTGGTAATGAATTTGCTCTTGTAGGACTAAGAAATGGAGTGTCTTGTGTAAATGTCACAAATCCTTCAATTCCTTTTGAAGAGTTTTTTTTAGCTGATATCTATTCTGTTTGGAGAGATATTAAAACGTATGGAAACTATGCTTATGTAACTACTGAATCAGATGCAGGGCTTTTAATAATTGATTTGACCGATATGAGCGGAAATACTTTTTGGCATGTTACTGATTTTATCAATCCTACAACAGGAGTTACATTACATTGGGAGGCTGCACATGATTTATTTATTGATGAGAATGGGATAGCTTATATTTTTGGAGCGTCAAATCCTGCAGGTTTGCCTGCTCCTCCTAATGGAGCTATATTTTTAGATTTAACAACTAACCCAACTAATCCTACTCACTTAGGCCAATGGAATGGACAATACATTCATGATGCTATGGTTAGAGGAGATACTATGTATGCTGGTTGTATCTATTCAGGGAAGGTATATATAGTTGATGTTAGTAATAAAGTTAATCCTATAGTACTTGGCTCAAGAGCAACTCCACATGCCTTTACTCATAATGCATGGGTTTCTGATAATGGAAATTTTGTATTTACTACTGATGAGCAGTCAGATGCATATTTAACTGCTTTTGATATCTCAGATCTAAATAATATTCAAGAAGTAGATAGAACTCAATCTAATCCTGGCAGTAATAGTATACCGCATAATACTTTTGTAGATGGTAATTTTTTGATTACTTCTTATTATCGTGATGGAACTATAGTACATGATATTACACATCCTAATTACATGATACAAGTTGGATATTATGACTCTTATTCTGGTAGTGGAAATGGCTTTGACGGATGTTGGGGTACTTATCCTTATTTACCTTCAGGAAATATAATTTCATCAGACATTAATAGTAGTAACGGACAAGGAAGGCTATTAATTTATGGTCGTAATTTTCAGCAAGCTTGTTATTTAAAAGGAAATGTTATTAACAGCATTACTGGTTTATCTATACCAAATGCTAATATAGAAATACTAACAACATCAACTACTGAAACAACTAACTTATTAGGTTATTATCAATCGGCAATCGTTAATTCAGGAACTTATCAATTAGTTTTTTCTGGATTAGGATACACTCCTGATACAATTACAGTACTGCTTAGTAATGGACAAATGTTAGTGCAAGATGCATATTTAAACCCAACTTGCTTGGGAGTTGGAATAACTGGACTTTATAACAGTAATGTAATACATGATAGAGCAACTATTAATTGGGATAATATGAATTCAAATAGTTGTGCTGTTGATCAATACAGAATTAGGTATAAGGCAACAGGGGCAAATTCTTGGATCCAGAAAAATATAGGAGCACCAGTAGGCACATGTAATACGGCTACTAATAAAACAAATAAACTATTATTAAACTTAACACCTTCTACTAATTATGAATATCAAATGAAAGTTTGGTTTTGTGATGGAATTATAAGTGATTGGTCTTCAATACACAATTTTACAACTTTAGGAGAATGTTCAAACATTAACAATTTACAAGTAAGTACTCCAACAACAACAAAAGCAACTTTTACTTGGGATACCACTTCAGCTTATAGTTTTGTACGAATTAAAACAAGATTAAATACTGTAGGAAGTACATGGTTCAATGTGGGTGGTTTTGGAATCATTTACCCTATATTAACTAAAAATAAGAATGGGTTAACACCAGGAGCAAGCTATAGAGCACAAGCTCGTACTTGGTGTTCCTCTAATGGTGGAGCTTACCGTTCAGCAACTTGGTCATCTATTGTTTTTTGGACACAGCCTGGTGTTATTCGATCTTCTAATCCTAATTTAACTAAGCGAACTCTTTTAAAAACTACCGATTTATTAGGTAGAGAAGTAAATCCTAAAACAATAATTAATAAAAATACCTTGTTTTATATTTATGATGATGGTTCTGTTGAAAAGAAAATAGCTATTGAGTAATCTAATCTTTAATCGTAAGCCTTAAAACAGAACATGCTGAATTTACAGCAAACTTATCCTTACCTGTACCAAATAGCATGCTTTTCCAAGTATCCTTTTTTGGTGTCCCTAACACTAATAAGTCGTACTCAGCTGTAAGTTCAGAAACTGATTCAGTAGGATCTTCTGAATACTCAATTCTTAAGCTAGATATATCCTTGTATTCTGATAGCAATAAATCTGAGTTATTTTTTATTTCTTCTAGGTTATCAATAGTGTTATCTTCTGAAAAAACATGCAGCAATGTAAAACTAGCATTATAAAATTTGCAAATATTTGCAGTAGTCATAATTAGCTTCTTAATTTCCTTGCTATTTGGACGAACTGCAAGTACAACTTTATTGATATATCGGACTCCGTTATCTTTAAAAAGTGCAAAGTTTGAATTAATATTACTAACGATCCAACCTAAAGGGTTATTTATTATAAAACCATTACTTATTCTGCCATCCCATGAAATTAAAAGCCAATCAGATTTTGAATGATCAGAAAGTACTTGCATAGTGCCTGATACATTATGAGTTACTATAGATTCAAAATCAAGTTTTAATTTATTTATATCTTGAACAATTGACAATTGTCTTTTTAAAGATCTAATTTTTGGAGTTTCAATAAGAACTGCATCTAAGAATGTTTGATCTGGAACTTCTTTAATATTAACTACCTGAAGGCTTTTCCTCTGATTAAGAGCAGCTCCTAGTTCAACTAAAGATTCAGGAGAATATTCATTACCAAAAAGAGAGATAATAACTCCTGCATCAGGATTAATTTGACCATCAAGCCAATCCTTATGCTTTTCATCAGATATGCTATGGTTAGATTTTTCTTCAGTATAATTATTTCTATTTCTAAAAAATAAAAATTTAGCAGCTCTATGTCCATAATTTCTTAAGACGCCAGTTCTAGAAGCTTTAATTCCATAAGTATAGTAAATTATACTACCTATTAAGGCTATTATTAATAATACAAGTATTGGCATCCAACCTAAGTAAAATAAAAGAACAAGACCACTAAATATCCCAAAAATCTGTACGTAAGGATATAATGGAGACTTATATGTAGGCTTATACCATTGTACAGCAGTTTCTCTAAGTACAATTACACAAATATTAACAGTAATAAACATACTTACCTTAAATGCGCTAGCTAGTTTTACAATTTTCTCTACATCTAAGAATAAAATAATTAATCCCATAACAAGGCAAGTAATTAAAATTGTGTTAATTGGAGTTAGATGCTTATCGTGTAATTTAGCAAAATTACTAGGTAGTAGTTTATCCATAGCCATTGCAAAAGGAAATCTAGATGATGCTAAAACTCCAGAATTAGCCATAGAAATTAGTGTTATAACTCCAACAAAAGCTATGCAATAAGAAAACCATTCTCCACCTAATAATAAGGCTAAAGTATGTATAGGTTTTATATCAGTTGATAGAAATTCAAGTGGGACGCTCCCTACAAGTGTATAGGCAACAGAAACATAAACACTAGAAATAATCAGCAATGAAAGAAGCATTGATAGAGGAATATTTTTACTTGGATTTTTAACCTCTCCGGCTATTGCGGCAATCTTTGTAACACCAGCATAAGAAATATAAACAAAAGCAACGGTACTAATAAGTCCCATAGTTCCATTATTCATAAAAGGAGTTAATAATTGCTTGTCAACTGCTGGGATCCCTAATAATAAAAGAGATAATAATGTTAATAAACTTAATATTACAATTACTAGCTGGACTTTACCCACCTTCTTAACACCAAATATATTAAGCAGCATGATGATGATGAGAAACCCAATAGAAAAATACTTTATATAAATAGGAGATATATTTGTTAGCACTAATAAATAAGCTCCAAAACCGACTAAGGCAAAAGAACTCTTAAGTAGCAGTGATAGCCAAAGACCAATCCCAGAAATTGTACCAAATAAAGGGCCTAAGGCTCTTTCTATATAAACATATGATCCTCCTGATTTTGGCATTGCTGTAGCAAGTTCTGATTTAGAAAGCGCTGCAGGTAAAATACAGATTGCAGCTATTAGATAAGCCAGCCAGATAGAAGAGCCTGTTTTTGCAGCGGCAATTCCTGGTAGAACAAAAATACCAGAACCTAACATACCAGCAACACTTATTGCAATAACAGAAGATAGAGTAAGTTTTCTTTCTAATTTTTTCATAAATATTTGACTTTATGCAAAGTAAGAAAAAATATTAATATCAATGTTAAATTAAATTTAAAGAAAATGGATTTCATACATTTGTGAAAATTAAATTTTTCATGAAGCAATTAGTATTATCAGATATCCACGAAAATTTAGGAGGAAAAATGGTTGAGTTTGCAGGCTATAACATGCCTGTACAATATAATGGTGTAAAGGCAGAACACCATACTGTTAGAAATGAAGTTGGTGTTTTTGATGTTTCTCATATGGGAGAAGTTTTTGTTAGTGGTGAAAAGTCTTTAGATTTTTTACAATACATTACTACTAATGATGTTAGTAAGCTAAATCCTGGTAAAATTCAATACACTTGCTTTCCTAACGCAGATGGAGGAATTGTAGATGACTTTTTATTATACATGATTGCCGATAAAAACTATTTATTGGTAGTTAATGCTTCTAATATAGAAAAGGATTTAGCATGGATTAATGAGCACAATACTTTTGGCTGTAAAATAAACAATCAATCAAATAATTATTCTTTATTATCTATACAGGGACCTAAATCTATTGCGCTTTTGCAAGAACTAACAGACATAAATCTCTCTGACATTAAGTATTATAATTTCAAAATTGGAAGTGTCGCTGGTATTAATGAGGTTATTTTGTCAAGAACTGGTTATACTGGTGAAATTGGTTTTGAGTTATATGTGAAGAATGAGTCAGTAAAAAAGCTATGGAACGCTATGTTTAATACCTCAATAGAGCTCAAACCTATTGGGCTTGCCGCAAGAGATACTTTGCGACTGGAAAAAGGATTCTGTCTTTATGGAAATGATATTAATGATACTACTTCACCAATTGAGGCTGGTTTAGGTTGGATTACTAAATTTACAAAAGAGTTTATAAATCATGAAGAATTAAAAATCCAAAAGGAAAGGGGAGTTATTAGAAAGTTAGTCGGACTTGAACTTATAGATAAAGGTATTGCTCGTAAAGACTATCCTATTGTTGATACTCAGGGAAATGAGATAGGTGTTGTAACTTCTGGCACTATGTCACCAAGCTTAAACAAAGCAATTGCAATGGCCTATCTATCTAAAGAACTTTCAAAGACCGGGAGTGAGATTTATATCATGGTGCGTAAGAAACAAATTAAAGCAGTTGTTGTTTCTTTACCATTCTTAAAATAATGTCAGAAACTAAAAAAATATCAGTTTGCTTTACTGCTGATCAGTTTGAAAAATATGCTGATGGAAAATCAACAGTTGTAGTAGTTGATTTATTAAGAGCTACCTCTGTAATTTCAATTGCTTTTATGGAAGGAGTGGTGGCAATTATTCCTGTACAAACTATTGAAGAAGCACTTTCCTACAAAGGTAAAGAAGGATATATTGTTGCTGCTGAGCGTAATACTAAGCCAATTGAAGGGTTTGATTATGGAAATTCTCCCTTTGATTATATCAATGCGGATGTTAAGGGTAAAACTTTGGTGCTCACGACAACAAATGGAACTAAAGCAATTTATAATGCTAGAGAGCATAAAGTAATTACAGCTTCATACATCAATATTGAAGTAGTTGCTAAGCATTTAATTGAAGAACATAATGATGTAATTATTTTATGTTCAGGTTGGAAAGGGGTATTTAACTTAGAAGATCCAATTTTTGCAGGAAGTTTAGCTAATTTATTAATGGATTCTGATAAATATAAATCTTCATGCGATTCCTTATTCGCATCCATACAATTGTTAAAGAATTCAAATGGAGATTTATTTAATTATTTAAGTGATTCTTCTCACAGGAAAAGATTAAAGTCATTAAAGATGGAAGATGATACTCGTTTTTGTTTATCTCCACCTATTAAGTCAAGCATTATACCAATTCTAAAAGCAGATAAATTAGTAATATTAGAAGGTTAATAGGAGTTTTAAAATAATTGCATTGTTTTTGTTTTTAAGTTCAATCTTATACGCTACAATTTCATAGGGATTTTACGTTTATAAGAAAGTGAATAGATATACTGTTTTCATTCTTTCTGAAGAATTAATTGGTTTTTACAAAAAACATATTGATTATCTAACAGAGAATGCTGTTGAGAGCATCAACTTTAATAACTATAAATAGACGAAAAGAGTTAAATCAAAACGTATGCCTCTGTATTTACGCACTTGATCTTTATAGTGTTCATTCTTTATTGTCCAATTGTATGAGACGCTTGGCTCCAAAGATAATTCGGCACCTGTAAACCAATTATGGCTTAGAAAATCTGAAAGGTACCAGCTAAAGCCAACTTTAGCCTTAACAATAGACATATAATAGTCATATGATGTTGATTGTGTAAATGACGTAGAATCATTCATTTTGAATTTTAAATTATCTTCTGACATACCCACTCCAATATGGTATGCTCCTTCAATAAAAATTGCACCAATTTCATAGGGTTGGGCTCCAATCTCAATATAATAACGTACAAAAGGCCCAATTGTCCAATCTAAGGATTTGTTTTGCAATAAATAAAGCGTATCGACTTCCTCATTAAAGTTGTTACTATTTATATTTAAGTTTCCACCAATAGCAAAGTTATTTGCTGGAAAATATCCATAAACAATACTTGTTCTAATTTTTGATCTTACTTCTATATCTTTTACTTGCGATGTGTCAAATGGGGAGTTATTCCAGTAATCTGTTCCATGTTGGTCTGTTTCATTGCCATTTATAAAAATATCTTTTAGTGCATCAGAATTAAAATATAAGTAACCACCAAAGAATTTTCTATCTTTATAAATGTGTTGTGCAGATAAAGTATTAAAAAATAATATAGTCCAGAGTAGTAATAATTTCCTCATATTATAGAATCATAAATATATTTAAACTTCTAATGTTTCTATTTAATAGGAAATCTAAAATAAATATGCAATAGAAAACACAATATTTATATTCTTTAACTCAAATACATTTGACCTATCTTCATTAGCTGCACTTCCTTTATATGTTACCTGCGAAACTTCTCCAATCTTCATAAATCCTGTATTTACTTTTCCATCAATTAAAAAGTATTCACTTAAGTAATAAGAGATGCCTAGATTTACCCCTACATCTAAAGATTCTTCAGTATAAATACTTTCTTCTAATAGTTCATGGCCAACAATTTCAGAATTATGTTTTTCATTAGGAATATAATCAGATTGAATTAAATAAGATACTGAAGGCCCAAAGTTCAATGCTATTTTGTAAGCAGTTTTGTAACTAATTGTAGGGTTTAACTCTACATAAGCTAATTTTAACTCATTTGTTGTATTGTGTTCGTCTCTATGATTAATCTCATAGTCATGTGTAAAGTTATAATCAAATGATGCTCCTTTCTGAGTATATATAAGCTCAGGATTAATATACCATTTATCATTTAAAGCAATTTCCATATAGAAACCTCCTGCAATCCCTATTTGTGAAGAAGTTTCAATATTCTTTACTCCTTCATTAGAAGTTGAAATAATGTTTGAAATATTTGTGCCAACTTTAATACCATATTTCATAGGGATTAAACTTTGCGCACTGCTAGTAATAGTGAAAAATACAAATACTAAAATTGATGCTATTTTTTTCATATTTTTATTATTAAGAATTTAACATTACTGGCATTACTAACATAAGGGTATTCTCCCCTTCTTCTAAACCATCAAGTGGTAAAATAATACCTGCTCTGTTTGGTGCGCTCATTTCGATTGAAATTTGCTCAGCACCAATATTATTTAACATATCAATTACAAACTTAGAATTGAACCCAATCTCCATATCTTCTCCTTTATATTGACATGACAACCTTTCTTCCGCTTTATTTGCAAAATCTAAATCTTCAGATGTAATTTGTAATTCGCTACCCGCAACCTTAAAACGAATTTGATGAGTCGTTTTATTGGCATATATAGAAACTCTCTTGATGGAGCTTAAAAGAGCTTCGGTTTCAATTGTTAACTTATTCGGATTTTCTTTAGGAATTACTGCTTCATAGTTAGGGTATTTACCGTCAATAAGGCGGCAAATAATTGTAATGTTTCCAAATGAAAACAAAGCGTTTGTTTCATTGTACTCTAAAGTAATATCAGTAGTATCAATATTATTTTTAATAATAGTTAATGGTTTCTTAGGAAGGATGAAAGATGCATTCTTATCTGTTTTTACATCAGTACGCGTGTGTCTAACCAATTTATGAGCATCAGTAGCTACAAACGTTGTTTGATCACTTGAAAGCTCACAGAACACTCCTGACATAACAGGGCGTAACTCATCATTACCACTAGCAAATAAAGTTTTGTTAATTGCATTAGCGAGTACATCTCCTTTGAGAATTGTTGATGATGAGGCTTGTAAAGTTGGCATTTTAGGAAATTCATCAGCATTTTGCCCTGCTAATTTATAATTTCCAAGTTCTGAGCTTATCTCAATTCCAAAAGTAATAGTGTCAACAATAAAAGTTAAAGGCTGATTAGAAAAGGTTTTTAAGGTATCAATTAAAATTCGAGCAGGAATAGTAATCTTCCCATCTTCATCTGCCTCAACACTAATAGAGGACATCATAGTTGTTTCTAAATCAGAAGCAATAACTGACATTTTGTTATTACTTATGTTAAATAAAAAATTATCCAAAATTGGCAAAGTATTATTTGAACTAATTACTCCATTTAGTTTCTGTAATTCCCTTAACAATGCTGTGCTATTAACTATGAATTTCATTCTATGAGTTGTATTTTTAGTAGTTTATTTTAAGTGTCAAATATAATTTTTCTATTGATATAGCTGAGTGTTTTATTACTCTAATTGGTTAATAGTAATTAACACTTTGTTAAAAACATAATCCTGTATAAGCATAAGCTCTCCATTATTCAATGTAGCATGCATTCGTTTAACCGTAAAGTTATCTTTCTTATCTTTTAACAATTTACCATTACCAATAGCATAAGTTCTTAAAGTATCATTATTTACTATTACTTCGTGTAGAGGTGTAGAAAACTCTATTTTCTCTTTTTCATTCTTATAGCTTTCACAATTTAATAGTTTAAAAGCATTTAGTAATGATAAAACTTTTTCTTGATTAAAACTCACTTCATTGCCTGAATTATTAAGTAAAATCATTGAATCAGTTGTTAAGCTAAATGATTTTTCAGGCTGTTGAATATGATTCACTATAACTCTTGCAATGTTTTCAGATTTTAGGCTAAATATATTAGTTGTTCGCCAACCCTTTTCACTTATTTTATTTCCTTGAATTCCATATCTTGGGGACAGAAATCCATTAAATGAAGGAATATGAACAACAAAAGGAGTTTCACTTCCAGCAAGAAACATATAGGTGCCTAAATGATTTGAGGTTGAGCTACCAATAGTGTAGGTCTTTTCAGGTGTTTCTTGGTTCGTGTAAATTTCTATTTTTATTCCTGTTGTGGCTAAGTTTTTAATCACATTATCAAAAGCCTTTCTTGATACGGGTCTTTGAATTCTAATTTGATTGATAGTAGTAAGGATAGTTTTAATTGCATCTTTTCTAACTCTATATTTATTATTAACTACCCAGTTTTTTTGATTTCTATTTAAGGTAATAGTCGTGCCATTTCTGTCAGCAATAAATATTTTACTTACTGATGCCGTGTCACATATTGCAAAGTTATTCTCTACACTAATAGTTGATTTTTTATCATTAGATAAAAACCAAATTAAAGCTGCCATTAGTATAATAAGAGTTAAGTAAAATAGTTGTTTTTTAGGCATATTTTCTTTTTTTATACCTTACAAAAAATAAAGCAAATAGTAATAATAATAATATTGGAAGAGCAATATTTATCAGTTGAATATTAAATCTGTTTTTTTGAATCTTTTTTTTATCTAACATTCTTAAACTATGTTCCTTTACCTTTAAATGAGATAAACCATTATCACCACAAAGGTACTGGACAGCATTAATTAGAAAATGTTTATTTCCAGGGTATGTGAACTTTAGTTTTTTGTTATAACCAAGAGGATAGGCAACTCCAGAATTATTTAAATCATTAGCAATCATATCTCCATCACTAATAACTATCATTTTAGTATTTACACTTTTTTCAATAAACTGTATCTGTTTATTTTTCTGAACTAATTTATCCTTGAATACGGATTCGAATTCTCCTTCCAGCAAGATAGCAATTGGCAAAAACTCTTTGTTATAACTATTGGTTGTTGGAGGGTTTTCCAAAATGCCTAAACTAATTTTACTAGGAACAGAATTCAATCTACTTTCCTTAGAGCTATGTAGAAGAATAGTTTTTCGAATGTTACTTTTAATGGTATCTATTGAGCTGACAAATTCGCACTTTATCCCATCTAAACCTTTTGAAATAGCATGCTTACTATCCGAAACTAACAAAGCGGAGTAGGGCCAATTAAAATAAGATTGTTGGGGTTTATTATTGCTATATCCCGTTATAATAGGAATTTTAATAGAACGCAAATCTTGAATTAGATTTGCATTAATACGAACTCCATATCTTAAAAGTTGGTCATCAATATTTAAGTTGTTTTTGGTGGCGATAAAAGCTCCTGATTTTTTTTGTAAGCTATCCATATTTGCCGTTACTCCATCTATTAACCAAAGTATTTTCCCTCCCTGCATAACATATTGATCAATAAGAAGTTTGTCAAGATTATTAAAAGGAATAGTCGGCTTAGCAATAATGATTGCTTTATATACATTCAACATAGCCAATTGCCTAGATAAATTTGGCAGCATAGTTGTGCTGTCTACAGCAAATTCTTTAATGTTAAAACGGTCAACCGTATAATAATAAGAAAGATTAAAATTATCATCTAGAACTGATTCTGAAATATCATAAACCTGTTGTTCGCTTAACTCTCCATTTCCTTCTAAAAAAGCAATTTTAGCTAATCTGTTTTTGGTTAAATGTTCAATAGCTGATACAAATTCATATTCAAGTGTTTCAATAGAAGTATTGATATTAAATCCTGGAGACTCTCCTGGAAACTGCTTTAAAAAATTGACAACTACTTCTTTATCTTTATAATAAATAATTGCGCCAGGGAAAATAATCTGATTTACTTGTTTCCCATCTTTTTTTATTTCTAAATCAGTAGGGGATAGCTTCAGTTTTACTAACTGTTTGAATAGAGCTAACTTTTCATTTTCATTAGCAACACTGTTAGGATTAATAAACTCAAAATCAATATTGTTATTCCCTATTGCCTTAAACTGTTTAAGCAAATCTTCTGTTGATTTTTGTAATTTCTTAAATTCCGAAGGGAAATCACCATCTAGATATACTTTAATAAATAATTTGTCTTCTAAACTATTAATTATTGCAGTTGATGCCTTAGCAAAAGAATATTTTTTATCAGCTGTTAAATCAAGATTCCAATTAATAAAGCTGCTGAGTATATTTATAAATACTACAAGTACAATAAGTAAAGCTGCTGATATATATTTATTAGCCTTCATTATACTTTTCTTTCAGCAATCACAAGTTCAGTAAGCTTAATAAATAAAATGGTAAATAATACAAAGTAAATAATATCCGAAAGTTTAACAAGACCTTTACTCATCATTTCATAATGAAAAGAAATTCCTATTTGCTGAATAATCAAATCAAAATTTTGCAAAAAAGGAAGTTCACTTAGTACATCAAATCCAAAATAAAATAAAGTGCTTAGTAAAATAGCAAATGCAAAGGAAATAATCTGATTACTTGCTATAGATGAGGAAAAGATACTAATAGCTGAAAAGAGTGCACATAAAAAGATTAAACCAAAATATGAACCCATAACACCTGCTAAATCAAGGTTGCCAACAATCTCGCCTAAATAGTAAATACTAACTACATAAATTAATGTCGGCAGTATGGCAAATAACACCAAAACAAAAACAGCTAAAAACTTAGCTAAGACAATCTGCAGTGAAGTAATTGGCTTAGTAATTAAAGTTTCAATAGTACCTGATGTGTATTCTTCAGTAAAAACGCGCATATTTATAGCAGGGATAAACAATAAAAAGAACAAAGGAGCGGAAGTGAAAAAAATATCCATGTCAGCATAGCCATAGCTTAGGATATTCATATCTCTAAAATCCGACCATAATAAAATGCTATTTATCAATAGAAAAATACCAATAATTAAATAACCAATAAGCGTACTAAAAAAGACACTTATTTCTTTTCTAAAGAGTGCAATCATCTAAATTCTATTCTAATAATTTCATGTAACTTTAATCCTAATAAGGTATTTGCTGTGCCTTTATTCATCGCAATTTGAAGTTGTTCGTTTTCTCCAAAAATAGCTAGCTTATCTCCTGGAGGAACATCATTATATTTTTCAGAAATAATAGTGATTTTTTCATCCTCTCTACCATAATAAATAATAAAATCTCTACCTTTCTGAATATCTAGAAACATAGCTTTATCAATATTAGTGATAGCATTTCCATAATTATCATTATAAACGATAACTCCTTTAATTAAATCTTTTTCTTTTACAGCTTTTAAATCTGTTCTATGTACAAGATAATCGTTAACTATCGTGCCAATCATCTCCATTGTTCCCCCTCTAGCTAAATGGCAAGCAGCAGAAGCAAAAATATTTTTTGTAGCAAATGTTAAACAATTTGATTCTTGAACAATATTTAATTGGATTATCTTTTCTGCTTTCATCTCATTCAGTAGTAAAGAAAAAAGCCCATTGTCAGTCCCAATAAAATAATGGCCATTTGCTTTTACCACTAAATGCTCATTTTCAATACTTAATTCATCATCAATACTTACAATATGAATACTCCCAACAGGAAAATCTTTATAACAATTACGCAATACAAAAGCAGCTTGTGGTATATTAAATGCAGTAATATCATTCGTAATATCAACAATTCTAGCATCATCAAGCTGACTATAAATGCTTCCCTTTACTGATGCAAGATAGCTATCCTTTGTTCCTAAATCAGTAGTAAGTGTAATTATTGCCATTTATTATGAAAAGCTATTGATGAAGTAGTTTAAATATTGTTATTTTGTAGACTCAAAATTAATATAAATCTATGAACAGTATAATTAATGAGTGAAAAATTAATAACACTTAGTAACATTGAGTTAGTAAAACTATTTGGAACTAATAATAGGAAGTTAGACAAGATAAAAACTTTGTTTTCCCAAATTAAGATTGTTTCTAGAGGAGAACGATTAAAAATAATAGGAAGTACTGATAATATTAAATATTTTGAACAGAAATTAACTGCTTTTATAAAACACATTAATCAATATAATTCGCTTACCTTAAGTCAAATTGAACGTTTAGTTGAAGGTGATGAATCAGAAATTCTGAAAACAAAAGATGATATTATTTTACATGGGCAAAATGGTAAAGTAATAAAAGCACGAACTGCTAACCAACGCAAAATGATTAGGGAGATTGAAATAAACGATATGCTATTTGCTATTGGCCCAGCAGGAACAGGAAAAACATACACGGCTGTAGCCATTGCCGTTAAATTTCTTAAAAACAGGGAAGTAAAAAGAATAATATTTACTAGACCAGCTGTTGAAGCAGGAGAAAACTTAGGTTTCCTGCCTGGCGATTTAAAGGAAAAGTTAGATCCTTATATGCAGCCTATATATGATGCGCTTTTTGATATGATTCCTATAGAAAAATTAAATGAATACATAGAAAACGGAACGATACAGATTGCTCCTTTAGCATTTATGAGAGGGCGCACTTTGGATAAAGCATTTGTGATACTTGATGAAGGTCAAAATACTACTGAGCAGCAAATGAAGATGTTTTTAACAAGAATGGGAAGGTCAGCTAAGTTCATTATTACAGGTGATGAAACTCAAATTGATTTACCAAGAAATCAAGAGTCAGGATTAATAAACGCAATTAACACATTAAAAGACATTAAGGATATTAGTTTTGCAACCCTTGATGCAAAGGATGTAATTAGACATAAATTAGTAAAAGATATAATTAAAGCATATAAAAACCAAAATAATGAATAACACAATTAAAGGTACAAATTTTCAATTACCAGGACAAACAAAATTCTACAAAGGAAAAGTCAGAGATGTTTATACTGTAAATAACGAAACACTAGTAATGGTAGCATCTGACAGGATATCAGCTTTTGACCATGTTCTACCTGAAGGAATTCCTTACAAAGGTCAAGTGCTAAGCCAAATTGCTGCAAAATTTCTAACAGCCACTGCTGATATTGTACCTAACTGGATGGAAGCAACTCCTGATCCTAGCGTAACAATAGGTAAGATGTGCGATCCATTCATGATAGAAATGGTAATTAGAGGATACTTAACAGGACATGCTTGGAGAGAATATAAAGCAGGAAAAAGAATGTTATGTGGTGTAGAGATGCCTGGTGGAATGGTGGAAAATCAAAAATTTGACACTCCATTAATTACACCAACTACTAAAGCTGATATAGGACATGATGAGGACATTAGCCGTGAGGAAATTTTAGCACAAGGAATTGTTTCTGAAGCGGATTACATACAGCTTGAGAAATATACTAGAGCAATTTTCCAAAGAGGAACTGAAATTGCAGCTAAAAAGGGTCTAATTCTTGTAGATACTAAATATGAATTTGGGAAAGACAAGAATGGTGTAATTACTTTAATTGATGAAATCCATACACCTGATTCTTCCCGTTATTTTTATATTAAAGGTTATGAAGAAAATATTGCAAACGGAAAACAACAGAAACAACTTTCAAAGGAGTTTGTTCGTCAATGGTTAATTCAAAATGATTTCCAAGGAAAAGAAGGGCAATCTATCCCTGAAATGAGTGAAGAATATTGCATTTCAGTATCAGAAAGATACATTGAATTGTTTGAATATATTACTGGCGATAAATTTGTAAAAGAAGATCTAAGTGATGTGATTAACAGAGTTGAAAAGAATATTCTTAATTATTTAGCTCAATAATTAAATGTTTATTAATCCTTTATTAGCAACAACATTATTAAGCTTAGGCTTACTATCTTTTTATTACTCTTATTTTTTCTTAAAATTAAATATTTACAAATCAAGTGCTTTAAATTTTAGCGAACCTATATCAATTATTGTTTGCGCTAAAAATGAGTTTCATAACCTAAAGGAAAAATTGCCAGCAATTCTGAATCAGGATTACCCTAATTATGAAATAATAGTAGTAAACGACCAATCTGTTGATGATACGACTGTTTTATTGAAGGAACTTAAAAAACAATACCACAACTTAGTTGTAGTAACTATTGAGAAACACATCAATGAACGACCAGGCAAAAAGTTTGCTCTTACATTAGGGATTAAAACAGCGAAGTATGAGCAATTACTATTAACCGATGCGGACTGCATTCCTAACTCTAAAAATTGGGCAATGCAAATGTGCAGTAATTTTAATTCAGCTGATATTGTATTGGGTTATGGAAGTTATGAAAGAAAAAAAGGCTTATTAAATAAACTCATTAGATTTGATACTTTTAATGTTGCTCAGCAATACCTTTCTTATGCGCTTGCAGGTCAAACTTACATGGGGGTAGGGCGCAACATGGCGTATAAAAAATCATTATTTTTTGAGAATAAAGGTTTTGCCAATCACTTGCATATTACTTCAGGGGATGATGATCTATTTATACAAGAAATTGCAAATAAAAATAATGTAAGTATTGAAATCACCGAACAAGCACACACTACATCAACAGTAATAGAAAAATGGCGAGAATGGGCGTATCAGAAAAGAAGACATATTACAACAGCATCACTTTATAAAACAAAATTTAAAATTCTTTTAACACTATATCCTTATGCTCAGACTTTGTTTTGGGCTGCTCTTTTTCTATTATTTTTAATTAAAGCACCTTTGCAATTTTGTATTATATTATTAGGAGTAAAGATCTTTCTTTCATATCTAGTAAATTATAAAGCAATGAAGATTTTAAAAGTAATGGATCTATATTGGATGCATCCTGTATACGAAATAATGTATTTATGTATACAGGGAATTTTTGTATTATTGAATATTGTAAGTAAACCAAAAAAATGGAGTAGATGATAAATAATTTGACTGAAAAAGGAAAACGAGATTTAAAACTAATTAATAGAGCATTGAAAGATGGAGATCCAAAAGCATATAATGAGTTAATGAAATTATACCGTGACCCGCTTTACTTTATGTTGTATGAAAAAGTAGGAGATCAGGAATTAGCGAAGGATTTAACTATTGAATCCTTAGGAAAAGCATTTAAGAAATTGCACTTATATACTCCTAGTTATACCTTTAGCACTTGGTTGTACACAGTTGCTCGAAATCATTGTATTGACTATTTGCGAAAAAATAAATTACCTACTATCTCTATAGACAGGATGATGTTGGGTGAAGATGAGAGAAGAAATACTTTTGATTTGATTTCAAAGGATTTGAATCCTGAACAGGAAATGGAAAAAAAACAAAGGATAGCTATATTGCGTCAAATTGTTGACCAGTTAAATCCAAAGTATCGTGACTTAGTAAAACTAAGATATTTTAAAGAATTAAGCTATGATGAAATTGCAGATGCGCTAGATGTTCCTTTAGGAACAGTAAAAGCGCAATTACACAGAAGTAGAGAGCAATTATTTAAAATTATGTCTGGAGTCAAGGATGCTTACTAGATGCAAATAATTCACAAGTATTTTCCTAATTTAACGGAAAAACAAATTAAACAGTTTGCTGATTTACAGCCCCTTTACGAATATTGGAATGCACAAATAAATGTGATTTCCAGAAAGAATATGGAAACACTTTACATCAACCATGTTTTACATTCCTTAGCAATTGCAAAGATAATTCAGTTTAAAAAAGAAACCAAAATATTAGATATTGGTACGGGAGGAGGTTTCCCTGGAATTCCTTTGGCAATACTATTTCCTGAAGTGGAGTTTTTACTAGTAGATAGTATTGGTAAAAAAATAAAAGTAGTGAATGAAGTAAGTAGTGCAATAGGACTTACCAATGTACGTACTATGCATGAAAGAGCAGAAAATATAAAAGAAACTTTTGATTTTGTAGTAAGTCGTGCCGTTACCAATATGAAAGACTTTAAGAAATGGGTAAAAGAGAAATTTAATAATACCCATAAGAATGTTTTTAATAATGGTATTCTTTATCTAAAAGGTGGGGATTTATCAGAAGAATTAAGAGGAATACCTCATTCTAAACACGAAATAGCTGATTTATTTGAAGAAGAGTTTTTTGAAACCAAAAAGGTTATTTATATTTCTTATTAGGATTGTTACTCAACTACTATTCTTTTCTCTATATTACCATTTTCATACATATAAAATAGGGGAGTATTGGTTTTAGGTTTTGTTTCTTTTCCTGAAACATCAATCACTTTAATAAGGTTTTTACCTTTAGGTTCCATTTCCAAATTATTGCTAATCACGGCATCAACTTGTAATTTCAAGCCAACAGGCCTGTGATCCGAAATATTATTATCGTAAGCAGTCCAATTACTCATGTAATCATCAATTCTTATGCATGATAGCACAGAATTAGGTTTATAAAAATCAGCAAATAACTCATTAGAAATTAGGATATGATCAAGATGTGATGGCCAAGAGGGATAAGAAAAATCAATTGGATTTCCTAAAGCAATAGGAAAGTCAGCAAACATATAGTTTAAAGTATCATCAATAATGCTTTGAAAAACATTATTATTAACAGAATCTGTTAAAATATCATTTAAATCTCCTGCAATAATTACTCTTTCATCAATAAACAAACTATCTATGTATTGTTTTAAAAGTGTTACAGCAGTAAACCTCCTCATTTCCTCATCATTAGGGTCGTTAATGTTTAGGCTTCCGTTTCCACAACATTTAAAATGATTATTTATAATCACATAGTCTTCATTGTTAAAGGTAAGCTCTAATACTTGTGGTGACCTGGGAAAAGCATTCCAAAAAGGTTGATAAGTATAAATTTCATATTTTTTATTTACTTGCACTGTATTGGTATTGTACACGTAAGCCAGTCCTCCGTAATAACTGCTTTTAAAATGACAAACATAACCAGGAATAGTACTTATAACTTGTTTTAAAAGAGTGGTATCATCAATCTCTTGAAGTGCATATACATCAGCAGTTAAGCTTTGGATGATTGTTTTTACTGAGTCAGCAGTAGTTTGTCCGTTTTTTGGAAACCATTCAATATTCCAACTAATAACTTCAAAAGTAGAGTCAGTACCAAAACTTAAGTTATTTAAATTTTGAGCATTTAAAAATTGAGTACTTATAAGTAATATGATTAAGAGTTTCTTCATTAATTTAATTCCGCTAGTTTTCTTTCAAAAATCTGTTTTATTCCAGGGGAGAGGCTTTGTATATAGTAATCTCCAAATAGTACTCCTAGCTCATTTTTTATCTCAGGATATTTTGTAGCTATAGTAAGTATATAGCAGCCGGCATAATAGCGTACTGCAGGTTGTTTATTCACTTCCTCCCAAAGATTAATACATACATCAAAAAAGTAACCTTCAGCATCTTCATTCAATGGTTCCATTTTCATTACCACTTTCAGTAGTTCTCTTTGATGCCCATCTTCTTTGTCAGAAATTGATTGTATAATTTTAGTTAATAAATTTTTAAGTCTAATATCATTCTTATCCATAGCATTATTGATGATCCATGCTGAACGCCAAGAGGATGACTTCACATGTTTTTGCATATGACTAACAAGAAAATTAAAGCCTTTATTGTCAACACCATTATTTAGGATTGTAATAATCTTTTTTCTATCTACCCTACCTTCTAATAATTTTAAAAGTTGAGCTGACATATAATTTATGCTTTTTCACAGAAATAAACGATTTCATCTTTAGGTAATGCATATCGTTCCACCAATTCAGGAGATAACTCATTAATAAAATCACTCTCAGTTACTTTAAAGCCTGCTGCAGCTAACTTTTTACCATAGTCAAGTCCGAATAACCTTAAATGGTCATCTTGCCAGTAGAGACGCTCCCTTTCCTTTGGGTCAGTTACGCTTTTATCTTCTTCGGTATTTGGGTTATTGGTATCAATAGGGACTTGAAAAATTCCCCAACCACCAGGTTTCATTACTCGGTAGAATTCTGTCATTACTTTATGAGCATCCTCTACATGTTCTAATACATGATTGCAAATTACTACATCAAATGAGTTATCCTTCATTGGAATATCGTGTACATCCATCTTGACATCTGCCCAAGGAGAGATTAAATCTCCAGTAGTATAGTCCAAATTTTTCATTCCTTTAAATAGTTTGATAAAACAATACTCGGGAGCAATATGTAAGAATTTTAAATCAACTGTAAAAAAATTAGTTTTCTCTTTCATGAATAACCACATCAATCTGTGTCTTTCCAAGCTCATACTATCAGGAGCAATGGCATTTTCACGCGAGATTAACCTTCCATAAGGTAATAGTTTTCTGTAAGTTTTTCCATTAATTGGGTCTTCAAATTTATTTCCTCTCATAAAAAGAGAAAAGATTTGTAAGAAGAAATGACTTACATGTTGAAGGTAATGCCTAGGGATAAGGCGTGTTGCTAAGGATATAATTAATTTCATCTTTTCGTTTTAAGGATGCCAAAATTAAGAAAAGGAATTAATTAGTCCTGCTTAAAGCGTTTAAATCCTAAACGAGATAACATCTTTTTTTCAAAAGCCCAAAAGAATTTGAACTGACCAAACAATGCGCCAATAACTACAATAAGTATTTGATAAATAGGAAAGATGATGAAAATACGAATAGGCCAAAATATCCAAGGAGAAACACCTTTCTTATCCAAACCAACTAGATTTAAAACTGGCTTAGCAATCCATACAGCAATAGAACCTGTAATTGAAAATACTAATAAAATTATTATAATCTGGAAGTTAGAAGTAATTCCCCATTTTTCTTTGAGTTTATTCATATTGCAAAATTATACTTTTATCTTATTCTATACAGCTTAATTGTCGATAAGATTGAAAAGAAACCTACCACAATAGCTAAACCATAAAAGGAAATGGATAAAGAATAATTATCTGCAATATAACCTAGTATCGGTGCACTTAAAGCAAAGGATATTCTAATAACTAAACTCCTAATTGAAAGTACAGTAGCACGCTTGTTGGAAGTAGTGTTTTCATTAATTGAATTACGCAAAATAGGCGTTACTAATCCCCTTAACAAATAAATAAAGAAAATAAAAATAAGTCCAAAAACTGAAGCATTAAAGCCTAATAATATGAATGAGGTAGTCATGGCTAACGATAAGTAAAACAACATTTTATAATTACTTTTTTTTCTCTCCAATTGATGTGCATTAAAAGAAGTAAGTCCTGCTGAAAAATTAAGGAACGCCCAAAGAAGCCCAAAGTAAGTAAGCGGAATATTAATGGCTTTGAAGAACGGCTGAGCAAACCATGCCATAGACAAAGTAGCTACTCCCATGGCAGAAGAATAGATGATAAGCCATTTTAGTTTTTTATTGTCAACCAATGCAAACTTTACAACCTCCAAAATAGCTGTTAAGGATCGATCCAATTCCTTTTCTTTATGCATAGAGGGTTCGATCAATGTTAAGGCGATAGGGATACTAAAAAATAGAATAAAAGTTTGCACATAAATAGGTAAATAAATAGAGCCTACTGCTAAGAAACCGCCTAAAATTCCGGCAAAGGCCTCAGAGAAATTACCAATAGCATAAGTCCTTCCTTCGATTTTTGTATACGTAACTCTACTATTAGTTTCAAGTAAAGTGTCATAGATTATTGCACTATCGCTCCCTGACATTAAACTACCACCAATCCCCACTAAAACTTGTGCAATTGCAAAGGTATAAAAACCACCAAAGAACGAAAATACCAGAAACCCAATAAAAGTGAACATAGTACTGAGTAGAATAGTTCTTTTCCTGCCAAAAACATCAGCAATAAAACCTGACGGGATTTCGAATAAGGCAACTGAAAAAGAATAAATGGACTGTAGTATCATCACTTCAGTTAAAGTTAATCCATGTTCCTGAAAAAACAAAACAATAATAGGCATAGCAACCATAAACCAAATCACTGCCTTTAATAAGTACATTTTTAATATGTTATGCCTTAATTGCATTAGCTCCTTGGGTGAAATTGAATGATATTACTCCTTAAGTATTCATTATCCAAATGTGTATAGATTTCAGTTGTGGTAATGCTTTCGTGCCCTAACATTTCTTGTACAGCACGCAAATCAGCTCCTCCTTCAATTAGGTGAGTAGCAAAACTATGCCTAAAAGTATGGGGGCTAATCTTTTTTGTTAATCCTATTCTTTTAGTCAACTTCTGAATGATAAGGAAAATCATTACTCTAGTAAGTTTAGTTCCTCTATTATTTAGAAAAACAAAATCCTCATTTCCTTTTTTAATTTCTTGATGATTACGAACCTCATTAATGTAAATGGTAAGATATCTAATCGCCCTACCAGCAATAGGAGCAAGACGCTCCTTTTCACCTTTACCAGTAACCTTTAAGTAGCCTTCTTTAAAATGAATATTTGATAATTGCAGATTAACTAATTCACTAACCCTAAGTCCGCAACTATAAAGGGTCTCTAATATTGCTCGGTTACGCTCACCATGCTTATTACTTAAATCAACTGCTGCAATAAGTTTATCAATCTCAATTAATGAAAGAGTATCGGGCAACTTTAGAGCAATTTTGGGGCTTTCAATCAGTTCAGTAGGGTTTATCTTTAAATAATCCTCCATAATTAAGTATTTATAAAAAGCTTTTATGCCTGAAATAATACGCGCCTGGGAACGAGCAGAAATATCTTCTTGATTTATTTGAGATAAAAAATTACTTACATCTAATCTAGTAACTTTAAGTTCCGAAAGTTTTATAGAAATAGCATAGTTAGCAAACTTTTTTACATCACGAATGTAGGCCTGTACGGAATTATCAGAAAGTGAACGCTCTATCTGTAAGTAAGATTTAAAGCCTTTTATGGATGTTTCCCAACTCATTTATATAAATTTGCTTGCTATGAAGGTAATGATTATCAACGGACCAAATTTAAACTTATTAGGTAAAAGAGAAGAAGCTATTTATGGCAATATTTCTTTTGATGATTATTTAAAAACTTTAAAGGATGAATTTCCTAAATTAGTAATTGATTATTACCAAAGCAATGTAGAAGGGGAGCTTATTAATAAATTGCAGGAAGTAGGTTTTTCTTACGATTATATTTTGTTGAATGCTGGCGGCTATACGCACACCTCAGTCGCGTTAACGGATTGCGTAAAAGCGATTGAAACGCCTGTTATCGAAGTGCATATTTCTAACATTTATTTTAGGGAAGATTTTAGAAAGAAGTCGCTTTTATCTCCTAATTGTAAGGCTGTAATTTGCGGTTTAGGTTTGGATTCTTATAAGGCAGGATTATTAACTTTAAAATAAATAAGCAACTTTGCTATTATACAATATGCCATTTAAGAAAGTAATAAGCAGAAACCTATAAGAAAACCTAGTTGATAAAAAAATTATAACTCATAAAAACGCTTAACACCTTTAATCTTATGCTGCAAAAGAATGCTATAACCTGTTTTTCCTGTTAAGTTATTTTTCTGCTTTATCTTCTGGCGTTTAGCTATAAGTTTAGGTATTTCAAAATAAAAGATAAAATGAGCTTTTGCAATCGCCAAAACATGTTGTAAACCCTTTTCTTTATTAAAAAAAGTAAGAGCAGCAATGCCATCTAAAAATAAGCGAGTAGGAATTATTATAACTAAGACAGAAGTAGGTAAATTCTTAAATAACATAAACAGGTTATTCCTAAAGTTTAAATGCGTTTTAAAAGGGGAGCCAGCATTCAATGTTCCGCCACCTACATGGTAAACAACCGATTTTGGCTGAACCATAATTTTATATCCCTTATTTTTCAATCGCCAACAAAGGTCAATTTCTTCTTGGTGTGCAAAAAAATCTTCATCCAAACCGCCAATCTCATTAAAGTGTAATGCACGTACAAAAAGACAAGCACCTGTTGCCCAAAACACTTCAACAGCATCATTATATTGCCCCTTATCTTCTTCTATGTCATCAAATATTCTTCCTCTGCAAAACGGGTATCCTAGGTTATCAATAAAACCACCAGAAGCTCCAGCATATTCAAACTTAGCCTTATTGTGATAGTCTAGTATTTTAGGTTGGCAGGCAGCAACTTGCTTATCAGTATTCATTAAATCAATAACAGGAGAGAGCCAGCCTTTCGTTACTTCAATATCAGAATTTATAAGCATAAAATATTCCGCATCAATCTGCCTTAAAGCATCATTATAGCCTTTTGCATAACCACCATTACTAGCATTTACAATTACTTGAACGGTAGGAAAGTTGTTTTTTACAAAATCAACTGAATCATCAGCAGAGGCATTGTCAGCCACAAAAACAGTAGCTTCTTGGCTATGATTAAGCAGGGTAGGCAAGAATTTCTCTAGCCATGCTTTTCCATTCCAATTAAGGACTACAACTGCTGTTTTTATCTTTTGTGTTTCCATCTCTTATGCGACCATAACCAGTATTGTGGTTGGCTTATTATATCTTGTTCTAATCTTTTTGTAAAATCTTCCGTTATTTTCCCATGGGGCTGCTCAGTTGGTTTATCCGTAATTAAGGAATACTCTACTTCATAATATCCTCTTTTTACTTTACTGATACTTACAAACACCACAGGCCAGTTGTAATCTTTGGCATATTTTTCAACACCAAAAAGCACTGCAGTATCTTGGTTTAGGAAATTTACCCAATGCGCTCTTTTGGGGTCTGATGGATTTTGATCCGAACCAAAAACAATAGCTTTTGGTTTATCACCTTCTTTAAATAATTTTTTAGTTTGCTTCATTGACACTAAATTCATACCGTATTTTGAGCGAGAGGTATACATTTTATCATTGATAAATTCATTGCTAAGCGGCTTGTAAATACCAATACACTCATGATTAGAATACATAGCAAAAGCTTGTGCGCATATTTCCCAATTATTATAATGACCACCAACAAAAATAATGCTCTGTCCTTTATCAGTAAAATAATTGCTGAATTCAGGATTTTTAATAATCAGGCGTTTTCTAAGTTGTTTTTCTGAGACAGTAAATCCCTTTATACTTTCCATAATGATATCGCATAAATGACGATAAAAATCAGCCATAATAGCTTTTAATTCTTGATCACTTTTTTTAGGAAAAGAGTTTTTAAGATTAGTGAAAACAACTTTCTTTCTATAACCAATTAAACGATACATCATCAAAAACAAAAAGTCTGAAAAAAGATATAGTAATGGGTAGGGCAGTAAAGATATTGGTAAAATTAAAAGGTAATAGAAAATCTTTGTAATCATATTTGCAAATATAGAGTTTCTGAAATGATAATAATGTAAGTTCATTAATTTATGATAAAAAATAAGAGGCTCAAACGCTTTAATTCATTGTATATTAAGATAGTTAATCTTAAAAGAAAACTAAGGATTTTTTATTCTTAAAATAAGAAGCCAAAAAGATGTGCGATTTGAAAATATTTCTATTTTTGCAGTCCACAATCGGAGAGATGGCAGAGTGGTCGAATGCACTGGTCTTGAAAACCAGCGTACAGCAATGTACCGGGGGTTCGAATCCCTCTCTCTCCGCAAAAAAGTCCTAGCATTTATGTTAGGACTTTTTATTTATAATTCTAATTTTACATCATGAAAAAAATAGATGTTGATATTACAAAAGCAGCAACTCTTCAGAGAGAGTTTTATGCTAGTAAAGACAACTTTAATAATACCTTAGAGAAAATATTCTCTAGAAATTGGCAATTTATTACAGATGATTATCAATTAAAAGAAAACAGGAGTTCCTTTCCATTTCAGTTTTTAGGCGATCTATTGCCTGAACCACTAGTCTTTATTAATAATAAGGGTACAATTAATTGTTTTTCCAATGTTTGTACCCATAGAGGAAACATATTGATTAATGAGCCTTGTACTATTAATAAACTCATCACTTGCGGTTATCATGGTAAGCAGTTTGACACTTGCGGCAAATTTAAATTTATGCCCAAAACGGAAAGAATGCAAAATTTTCCTTCTCGGCAAGATGACTTGCCTGAAGTAGCAGTTGCAAAATGGAGACAATTTATTTTCTCATCGCTAGATCCTGCTATTGAATTTAATAAATTAATAAAGGATGTAGAAGAAAGAGTAGGATGGATGCCAATTGAGGATTTCAAATACAGAGAAGATTTATCCAAAGACTATTATGTAAAGGCTTCCTGGGCTTTGTATTGCGATAATTACCTAGAAGGCTTTCACATCCCTTTTGTACATGCTGATTTGAATGCTGTATTGGACTTTAACAGTTATGATGTTGAAACTTTTAAATATTCCAATCTTCAACTAGGAATCGCATCTGATGATGATATTTGTTTTGACTTACCTATAGAATCAAAAGATTATGGAAGAAAAATAGCTGCCTATTACTTTTGGTTATTCCCAAACTTGATGCTTAATTTTTACCCATGGGGATTATCAGTAAATATCATAACTCCAATTTCAGTAAATGAAACTAAGGTGCAGTTTAAATCCTATGTTTGGGATGAGAGTAGATTAGATAGTGGAGTAGGCGCTGATTTAGATAAAGTAGAACTTGAAGATGAACAAATAGTTCAACAAGTGCAAAAAGGAGTTGCTTCTCGATTTTATAAACAAGGTCGATTTTCTCCAACTATGGAGAAAGGTGTACATCACTTTCACTCCCTAATAAGTGACTTTATGAATAAGTAGAAATACAAAAGTGTATAGGTTGAGATCTTTCTAACGCAGAATTAATAAAAATAATGAGCACACAAATGAATGAATTTATTTTTGATAAACCTTTCAGTCTTAAGTTCTAACTTTTTTAGCAAATTATTGACTAAGTTTGCTTTATGAAAATGTTTTTCATCATATTATTCTTTTCATCTTTCTCAATAATAGCACAAAACAGTACAATTCGATTTTTCCCAATTTATTCCATGTTTACACCAGTTCTTACGAATGAAGGGTTAGGCGTTTCGTCAGTCGCTGCTATTGGAACCACTTTGGGATATGATCATAAAATATCGGATTCTGAATCTATAGAGTTTAATCTTAAACCAAGAATACATATCTTTGATGGCGATCAAGATGCTTCTGAGTTTAGAAGTAATGTTAATTACAAAAAGTTTATAAAATATAATTTTTATACATCTTCTGGATTAGGATTTAATTTTATACAGAGCTTCTCTTCTTGGTCTCCATATGGTGGTGGTGATTATGCAACTATATTAACAGTTGGTCCAAATTTATCTTTTGGCAGAAGAACAATGTTTAGTAAAAGGTTTTTTTTAGATTTCGGGTTAGGTTTTGCATTTAATTATCCAGTTTATCATCAAATTAAAAAAAGAAGGCCTATTGATTTAGAGGCTAATGATGTGCAATTTTCTACATTTACTGAATCAGGTCCAAAGATTTATTATTTTAATCATGTTTTAGCTTTTCAATTTGGCTATATTTTAAAGTAGCCCCACACTTTTTGTTTTGAGTTAATAAATTAGTTGTCAATTGTAGTTTTAATCCTGCCACCCCGACACTTTTCTCCCCGAGAATCAATGATTTTCGGGAGTAACACACTGATTACCAAGCCCAAGAACATAAGATTTAGAAGTTATTTTATAAAATAACTCGTTACCCTTAAAATTAAATTAATTTTTTAAATTTGCCTTAGTAGATTGGTTAGCGGTGCAAAAAGTGGTGCAAATTTTAGTTTAAATGCTTGCTGTAATCTAGTGAAATAAGTGTGGGCTGCAATCCTGCTACCCCGACTTTTTTTCTTTTTATTTCCCATAAATTTTCTGTAAGTTTGCTCTTATGAAAAAACTATTACTACTATTACTATGTGTACCGTTAATTGGATTTAGTCAAGATGGTCCATTTTATTTTACTCATAATAATATTCAACGTGAATTTTATTTACATATACCAAATAATTTACCTTCAAATTCACCTATTGTGTATGTTTTTCATGGATGGGGAGGGGATGGAGAGCAGATTATGTTAAATACTGCTTTTAATATTCTTTCTGATCAAAATAATTTTGCTGTTTGCTATCCTACAGCTTTAATTGATGGAGATAATGGAATTTCAGGTCTCACATCGTGGAACTGTAGTGGTTTGTCTGACATTAATTTTATACATGCATTAAATGATTCATTGCAAAATCAATATCAATTTGATGAAAACAGAATATTTGCTACTGGTTTTTCTTATGGTGGTGATATGTCTTTTCATTTAGCAAGATGTCAGAGTAAAGATGTTTTTGATGCTATTGCTCCATTAGCAGGAACAGTTTTTGATTACATGAATACCTGTTCTACTTCTACTAATATTTCTGTATTAGTGCTGCATGGAACTAATGATAATGTTATTTATTATAATGGAGGGAATTTTCCAAATTACGGGAATTATATGTCAGCACCTAGTATTGTAGATGATTGGGCATTCTATAATTCTTGTTTTTTAGATACAAGTTATTCTTTATTAGATATAAATAATGATAATAATATTACTGATGTAACAAAATATCAGAATATGAATACAGGTGATAAAGTTTGGTTTTATACAGTAAATAATGGTTTACATGCTTGGTTTGATGTGTCTCCATGGGGAAATGATGATTTTTGGGCAAGCGAAGAGATTTGGAATTTCTTTAGTCAAGTCGGAACCAATACAACAAGTTTACACAATCAAGAGAATCTTGCGGTAAAAGATCTCTCAAAGATTATTAATACACTTGGTCAAGAAATCCAATCTTCTTTAGATCATTTATTGTTTTACATATACAATGACGGAACAGTAGAAAAGAAGATGATTATTGAATAAGTTATTTTAAAAGAATAATTTTCTAATCAAAGAATCTAATTAATTTTTTAAGTTTGTTTTAGCAGATTGGTTAGCGGTGCAAAAAGTGGTGCAAATTCTAGTTTTAAAGCTTACTGTAATCTAGTGAAAAGGGTATAGGTTGTAATCCTGCTACCCTAAAACAATAAAAACAAAACCCACTCAATTGAGTAGGTTTATTTTTAGTGATCGAGACAGGATTCGAACCTGTGACCGTCTGCTTAGAAGGCAGATGCTCTATCCAGCTGAGTAGTTGATTACAAAGCACTTACACAGAAAACGAAGTTTAACTGTCTAAGCGCTGTCAAATGAACACAATAAATTACCCAAAAATTGGGTGTACAAAAGATCAAAAAGTTTTTATCTATTTCTATATTAATAAGAAGAGATATAGACTATTCAATGGGAAAAGAATTAATTCAAATTTAGACCCTAACTCTTATCCAATTAACAAACGAGAATTAATGGCTAAATTATTAGCTGCAGATATATACAAATATTTAAATAGTGGGGGAGTTCTGAGTGAATACAGAGGCAAGAAAATAGTTGTTGGAAAGCAAAACGATTTAGAAATTTTGAAACAAGCTTTAGAATTTAAATTAAATGAAAGCTTCTCTAAAAGCTATAAGAAAGAGTTAAGTTATGCCTATAAAAATTTAATTAGCAATATGACTAACACCATACTATCTAAAGAAGATGTAGTTAAAACTTTGAGTTATTATCAAAACAGCAGTTCATATAATTCTTTAAGGAAGAATTTAAATGCAATATTTAATAAAGCTATAGAATTTGGTCTAAAAGAAAATCCAGTAAATAGTATAAAGAAAATGCGAGTTAAAGCAACTCTCAATAAACCATTTAAAAATACTGCTGAAATACTTAATGAAATAAAGGACTATAACTATAACCTGTACTTGCGTTGCCTGATGACATTTGGCTGTTTATTAAGACCACATAGAGAGATAAGAGAACTTACTTGGGGCGACTTCTCGAATGACCTTGGATTTATTAACTTATCTGGAGACAGAAATAAGTCAGGCAGAAATAGAATTGTACCTGTACCTTCTTATATTAAGGATCTTCTTACTCAAGGAGAGTCTAATCATAATATATTCTCAGGCAATGCTAAACCTTTAAATGAAGACTACTTTAAGACTCTATGGAGTCGTTTTAAGCAGAGATCCAAGCTGCTTGAGCAAGGGCAAACTCTCTACTCTTTTAGACATACAGGAGCAATAGAAATCTTTAAAAGAACAGGCTCTATAACTAAGCTTCAGAAGGCAATGGGTCATTCTACTATAAATGTATCACTAACCTATTTGAGAGGATTAGAGGTTTCTGAATTAACAGAGAATGATATGCCAAAAATTTAACTATTCTTAATTTTCTTATATAAAGGAAATCATTATAGAATAAAAAATTAAGTTATAATCAAGTTCAGAATCTATAAATTGTAAGATAATCTTTTATAATTTTTTATTCTATAACCATTCTTTTCTCTATTGTTCCATCATCATAGATGTAAAAGAGAGGTTGATTCTTATTCTCATTTCTTTCTCTTCCTAAAACATCAACAATTCTGATAAGCTCTATATTCCTATTTACGTTAATATCAGAAATAACTGTTGGGGCTGAATTATATGTTAAAATACATGTGTCTGTTACTAAAGATCCATCTGAATATACAAAATACATAGTTAGGGGATAAGTAGGGAAAACAGCATTAGAAAGAGAATAATTATACCAAGTTGTATCAAAATTAATTGCTCCAAACAAATTCATATTACCTGATTGTATCGTATCACCATTTGCGTCAATTGTAAAAGCAACATAAGGATAATTTAGAAAGAAACTATAGTTGTTATATATAGCAATATTCATTGTTAAATTACTATTATCAATTACAACATCAGTCACCCCTAATGAATCTGTGCAGTCAAAAGGAACAATCCCCATTTTTGCCCAACCAGAAGGACTGTAAGTAAACGTATTGCAATTAATAAATGTGTACTGAATAAAGTTTCCGTTTGTTGGAATTGCCAAAACAGTTAAACAAACAATATAATTACCATATACAGAATATGTGTGTATTGGGTTTTGTACGGTATCAGTTCCCCCATCTCCAAAATCCCAAGACCAATTAGTAATAATAAGTGTATCTCCTCCAGCTGGGTTAGACATAACTGCAGTTGAGTCTGTTGTAAAACTAATTGGCATTATATTTACAGGATCTGCTTGTGCAGTAAATTCTGCTGGTAATTGCCATTGACTAAACCCAATCAAAGGCACACATAGTAATAGTAGTAATAGTTTTTTTATTTTGTTATTCGTTTTATTCCTTTCTTGAATGGCATAGTCTTTTACTATAGATCTTGTGGTACGCTTTGAGCAAAGGTAATGGCACAAAATAGTACGCTTAGTATAGTTAGAAGTGTTCTTTTCATTTTACTAATTGTTATTATTGAAGAATGAGTTTCTTATTAATAACCCCATCACCTGTTTCAATCTCTAAGAAATAGATTCCTTTAGCATTATTGGTTAAATCAATCTGCTTAGCATACTCTCCAATGAATTGTTGCAGGTTATCATTTATTAACTCTTCTCCTATTATATTTAAGATTCTAACTCTTAAGTTCTGCTTAGTATCTGAAGTGAAGCTGATATTAAATACATCTCTTGAAGGATTAGGATAAATACCTAAGTTATTGATAGATGTATTGCCTTCAACTTTAATAGTAGTTGGTTGACTCCAGAAGATTGGAGATGTCCAACCTGCAGAACGGTAAGTTCCTCCTGTTGGGTCACACCATGTTCTTGCAGAAGCACGGTAAGCTTGCCCTGGATTTAATCCATTCTTATTCTTAGTAAGTGATGGATAGAATACTCCAAAGCCACCAGCAGTTGTCCAAGCACCACCAGTAGTGTCTGGTCTTAACTTAATACGTGCAAAACTATAAGCTGCTGTAGTATCCCAAGTAAATGTAGCCATAGTATTGGTAGGTGTGCTAACTGCAAAGTTAATTACATTAGGACATTCATCTAAAGTGGTAAAGTTCTGAATTGCTGACCAACTTGAAACGCCACCACC
>Ga0257121_1000515_pt1 | contig 32458 bp, 32 predicted proteins | sample SI106_100metaG_FD_190180 | JGI IMG/M metagenome (GOLD analysis project Ga0257121, IMG submission 190180) | Marine microbial communities from Saanich Inlet, British Columbia, Canada - SI106_100 | ecosystem: Environmental > Aquatic > Marine > Inlet | place: Canada: British Columbia | collected...
TGAAGCTGGTAGTTATTGATGCAAAAAACCTTGATTTTAATGATGTTTTGAAGGGTTTATTAGATGAAAATGCTATTTTAGTTATAAATAAATCAGATCTTCTTGAGGGAGATATTAATCCTGAAATTAAAAAAATTAATCATGTATTAATTTCGATTAAAAAAAATTTAAATATAGATGAATTAATTTTAAAAATAAAAAATAATTTAAAAAATAAATTTATAACAAGTGATGATATTTTAATTACTAGAGAAAGACACAGACAACATCTTGAACAATGTTTAGAGCATGTCACAAATTTTAATAAAAAAAATGAAGTTGAGGATTTTGATAAAGCTGCTGAAGATTTAAGATTAGCCACACGACATCTTGGTATGATAGTTGGAAAAGTTGACGTTGAGGAGATATTAGGCAGCATTTTCAACGATTTTTGTATAGGTAAATAATCAGTTATTTTCCTTGTTTTTACCCTCTTTTATTCTAAAAAATATTGATAATTATAGCTTATTTAAAGAGCATTAAGCATCTCTTGTAAATAAAATAATCAGTTATAAATTTAACTTATGAAAAATGATTTATCATTTGAAGTTGTTGTAATAGGTGGTGGCCATGCAGGCTGTGAAGCTGCAGCAGCATCAGCTCGTTTAGGTGTTAACACAGCTTTATTTACACACAAGATAGAAACAATCGGAGAGATGTCGTGTAACCCAGCAATTGGTGGTTTGGGTAAAGGTCATTTAGTAAGAGAGATAGATGCCCTTGATGGTGTCATGGGAGAGGTTACCGATAAATCAGGCATACAATTTAGATTATTAAACAGAAGTAGAGGTCCAGCTGTAAGAGGACCAAGAACTCAATCAGATAGATCATTATATCGTAAATATATGCAAGAAAAACTTGTAAACTATTGTAATTTAAGCATTTTTGCTGATCTAGTAACAAAGTTTATTTTTGATAATAATACGATAAGTGGTTTTGAAACTAAAGAAGGTATAAAAGTTTTATGCTCCAAGTTAATACTTACAACGGGCACTTTTTTAAATGGTTTGATACATATAGGTGATGAACGAACGCCGGCTGGAAGGTATGATGAAAAACCTTCAACAGGACTAAGTGAACAATTAGAAAAATATAATTTTAAAATAGGAAGATTAAAAACAGGAACCCCTCCCCGACTTGATTCAAGAACAATAAATTATGAAAATTTAGAAGAACAGTTTGCAGATGATGATCCGTATTTTTTTTCTTTCTTAACTAAAAAAAATATTAACAAACAAGTTTCATGTCGTATGACTTATACCAATGACAAGGTTCATAAAATTATTGAAAAAAATTTATCTAAGAGTGCTATGTACTCTGGCAGCATACAAGGTATTGGACCTAGATACTGTCCATCTATAGAAGACAAGATTGTAAAATTTGCTGACAAGGGTAGACACCAGATATTTTTAGAGCCAGAAGGGCTTAATGACCATACAATTTACCCAAATGGTATCTCTACGTCACTTCCAGCAGATATTCAACAAGAAATATGTAATAATATCAATGGTTTAGAGAATGTATCTATTATAAGACCAGGATATGCTATAGAATATGACTATATAGATCCGAGAGAACTATTTTTAACGCTTGAAACTAAGAAAATTAGCAGTCTTTACCTTGCTGGGCAAATCAATGGAACAACAGGATATGAAGAGGCGGCAGCGCAGGGTCTTATAGCTGGGATAAATGCTGCTCTATCTATTAAAAAATTAGAACCTTTTATACTAGATAGATCTGATGCTTACATAGGAGTGATGATAGATGATTTAGTGACTAAAGGGGTCACCGAACCATACAGAATGTTTACGTCAAGAGCTGAATATAGATTAAGCCTGAGATCTGATAATGCAGACCAAAGATTAACTGCAAAAGGAATAGAAATAGGATTAATTGGTGATGTAAGAAAATCTCTTTATTTAGATAAATTTGATAAAATTAATCAAATAAACGCAAAAATGAGTCAATCTACTATATCACCTAATAAAGCTGATAAATTTGGTATAAAAATAGCAAAAGACGGAGTTTTAAGATCTTCTAATGAAATATTAACTCAAAAAGGAGTTGATATGAATAAAATTAGAGAAATATGGTCTGATATACCCTTTTTTAGTATTGAAATAGATGAACAGGTTGAAATTAATGCTCATTATAGAGGATACTTAAAGAAGCAAAAATCAGATATTTTGGCATTTAAAAGAGATGAAAATTTAATAATCCCTGAAAAAGTTAATTATGACGATCTTTCTGGTTTATCAAATGAAGTTAAAGCTAAATTTAAGGAGATAAAACCCAAAACGATGGGTCAAGCATTAAGAATTGATGGAATTACTCCTGCTGCAGTATATATTTTGTTGTCACATGTAAAAAGAAAGTCTATTAAGCATATAGCTTAATGGAACAGGAAATTTTAAATTCATATACGAAACTTAATAGTTTAAATGTTTCACGTGAAACATTTTTAGATTTTGAATCATTCATATCAATGATAATAGAAAAAAATAAAAAAATTAACATAATAAGTCAAGAAACTGCTAAAAATTCATCTATTAGAGAGCGCCATATTATTGATTCAGCACAAATCATTGATTTTGTTGATTTAAATAGTAATACAACTACAGATTTAGGTACTGGAGGTGGTATGCCAGGAATTATTATGGCAATAATGCTAAAAAACATGAAAAAAGATATAAAAGTCAATTTATATGAAAAAAGTCATCATAAAAGTGTTTTTTTAAGAGAAGTGTCTACAAAACTAAAATTAAAAACAGAAATTTTTCAAGAAAATATTTTTAATTTAAAGAAATTAGAAACAGGAACCATAATGTCAAGAGCATTCAAACCAATGCCAGTTGTTTTAGATTTAGTTCATGAAAATTTTTTAAGTTATAAAAATTTAATTTTTTTTATGGGAAAGAATGGAAAAAAGGTTTTTAAAAATTGTTTAAATGAATGGGATCTAGAGTATATGGAAAAAAAAAGTTTAACCAACGAAGATTCATTTTTGTTAAATATTAAAAAAATTAAAAAAAAATTAAAAAAAAATTAAAAAAATTAAATGCAAATTATTTCTGTAATAAATCAAAAGGGTGGGGTTGGAAAAACAACAACAGTGATCAATCTTGCTGCAGGTTTATCTCAACAAAATAAAAAAATTCTAGTTATTGACTTGGACCCCCAAGGCAATGCGACAACAGGTCTTGGATTATCCAATATGGAAAATTCTACAGACACGATTTATGGAGTATTAAATGGCACGAAGGAAATTTCAGAGGTAATTAAAAAAACTAAGTTTGAAAATCTTGATCTGATTACTTCAAATGTAGACCTATCAGGTTTAGAGGTTGAGACTGCTGATGATGAAAATAGAGCCTTCATGTTGAAGCTTAAATTAACCGCTTATTTGAATAATTCTGGTAGATTTTATGACTATATAATAATTGACTGTCCACCATCTCTCAACTTATTAACAGTTATGGCTTTAGTCACATCCCACTCTCTTGTAGTTCCACTTCAGACAGAATTCTTTGCTCTTGAAGGCTTAACACAACTTATGAAAACAATTGAGAGAATAAAAGTTAGTTTGAATCCAGAATTAATGATTAGAGGCATACTTTTAACAATGTATGATAAGAGAAACAAGCTTTCATCTCAGGTTGAGAAAGAAGCAAGAGATTATTTTAATGAAAAAGTTTATTCAACTGTCATTCCTAGAAATGTAAGATTATCAGAAGCGCCTTCTCATGGAATGCCTGTGTTAATTTATGACAAATCATGTCCTGGTAGTAAATCATATTTTAGTTTTACAGATGAGTTTATAAACCAAGAAACAACAATGGGGAGTGCTGCATAATGGATTCAAATAAGATAAAAAAAGGATTAGGCAGAGGCTTGTCATCTTTAATAGGAGAAACAAAAGTTGAAACTCAAAAAAATCAACTACCTATTAGTGATCTGATACCAAATAAGTATCAACCTAGAAAAATTTTTGAAGAAAATAATTTAAATGAACTAACAAACTCAATTAAAGAAAGAGGCATTTTACAACCAATTATTGTTAGAAAATCTAATGATGATAAATCCAAGTTTGAAATAATTGCAGGAGAGAGAAGGTGGATTGCAGGTCAAAGAGCAGGTCTGCATAATGTTCCAGTAGTTATCACAGAAGCAGATGACCTAAAATCTTTAGAATTTGCTATTGTAGAAAATGTACAAAGACACGATTTAAATCCATTAGAGGAAGCTCAGGGATACAAGAAGCTGATAGATGAATTTTCATATGATCAAGAGAAAGTTTCAAAATTTATAGGCAAAAGTAGAAGTCACATCACGAATTCTCTAAGACTACTTTCTTTGCCTGCAGAAGTAATAAAACTGATTGAAACTCAAAGATTAACAGCTGGACATGCTAAAATTTTAGTTGGTTTAGATAACGCTAATTTTATTGCTAATAAAATTGTTGAAAATAAACTTTCAGTAAGAAAAGCCGAAAATTTTGTTAAATTATTTAGAAACAAGAGACAGAAACCAAATAATATAAAAGATATAAATATTAAAGAACTTGAAATATCAGTATCAAACAAAGTTGGTTTGAATGTTGAGATTAAGAATAAAAAAAATAATAAAGGTAAAATTATTTTTGAATATAAAGATTTAGACCAATTAAATAAAATTATAGATATAATAAAATCTAATTATTAGTATTCGAAGAAGATTGTTCGAGAATAAAATTGGTAATTAAATTAATTGAAATATTTATATTCTTTTTAATAATTAGTTCCACTTCACTTAATTTGTAAATTAATTTTTTAATATTTTCTGGTGTCCATTTCAATATTTGTTGTTTTGTAATTTCTTTATCTTTCCAAAAAATTGGTGGTTTTGCAGATGAAATTGTTAAATTTATATTTTGACTATTTTTATATTCGCTTGATAATTTTAATAATTTTTTTGATTTATTTAAAAGAGTTCTAATAATCAAAACACAATCTTCATTACTAAAGTTATTCTCATTTAAAATACTGATAATTTTTTTTTTATTTTTTGCTAAACAATTGTCTATTAGTTCTGAAATACTATGATTTTCTGCTAAATTAGTCAATTTTGCTATATTTTCTGAAGAAATTCTTTTTCCATTTTTACTAAAATATTCTAATTTTTTAAGTTCGTTTAATAGATGTTCTCTATCCCCATTACATTTATTTATAATTAAATTTGTGTTGGCAGGTGAAATAGATATTTTTTTTTCTTTTAAAAAATTATAAGCTAATTTTGATAGTGTTTGTTCAGTATCAGGATAAAAAGCAACACAAATAAATTTTTTGTCTTTTTCAAATAAAGATCTAAGTTTTGATTTTTTTTCAAGAATCCCTGAGTCAATTATAACAACCGAGTCATCAATATTTTTAAGACTTAATTCATCAATGATCTTTGTTATTCTATCGGTAGCTCTTTTGATAATAAAAAATTTTTCTTTTTCAAAAAATGAACCTGACAATATGTTTTCAAAAAAAGAGTCTTTATTATTTAAAATTTCATTTTCATCTAATTTTAATATGTTGTGATTTTTTGTAATTTTAGAAATTTCTTGATTTTTTAATCCTTCATTATTTCCATAAAATAAAATAAAATTTGTTTTATTTACAACATCGTTATTTAAGTTAAAAATTTTTTCTATCACTCAATTCTCAAAAGTTGAAAAATAAATTTTTGTACCGAAAGGTTTGCCATATTTTGTTTAATTAAATTTTCATATTTTTGATCCTCAAATAAACTGTCCCTTTTTTTAATATCAAATTTTTCTTTAACATTAATTGTTTTTGATAAATTTTTATATGTTACGTCAAAATTAACATTTGAAGTTAATCGATAGTTAGTTATTAAACCTGCAGTATCTTTTGAAAGGATTAATTTTTCATAATCAGTTGTAATTTTTACTAAATAAGTCTTTTCTGCATTCACACTTTTATATTTATTAAGTTTATCTTTAATCAAATTATTTATATTTCTATCTCCTTCAAAATTTTCAACTTTAATATTTAAATTTTTGTTTTCTAAGTTTGAATAAATTGGAGAGTAACCACAGCTTGCAATTAATAAAAATAAAAGTGTAATATAAATTTTTCCTTTAAACATAAGCTTATATTATAATATTAATTAATTTACCTTGTACAAAAATCTTTCTTTTAAACTCTTGGTTGCTTATATATTTTTTAAGGTTTTCTTCATTCAAAATTAATTTTATTAAATCTTCTTCACTGATATCTCTATCGGTTTGAACTAGTCCTCTTTTTCTACCATTGACTTGAACTACATAATTTATTTTTTCTTCAACTAATAATTCTTCATCATATTTTGGCCATTCTGTTTTTTCATTTGAATTTATGTTTTTTAATGCTTCATTGCTTAAATGCGGTATTATTGGAAGCATACAAATCAGAATTTTCTTATAATTATTGACTAACGTATCTTGTTTATATTTATTTTTTATTTCTTTTGATAAGAATGTGTAAATCTCATGAAGATTAGCTATTACAATATTATAATTAAAATTATTCAAATTCTGCGTTATGTTTTTAATAAACTTGTTTGTAAATTTTTCTAAATTTTGACTTGAATCTTCAGGATGATTTTTGTTTATTTCATCGCAGATTTTTTGATGAATTGTCCATAATTTTTGAATAAATTTATGTGAAGCTTCAATACCTTCGTCAGACCACTGTACATCCTTTTCGGGTGGGCTATCTGATAATATAAATAATCTCACAGCGTCTGCACCAAAATTTTCAATTATTGTTTCTGGGTCAATAGTATTTTTTTTTGATTTAGACATTGACTCAGATGGACCAATAATTACTTTTTTTGTATTATCTTTTTTAAGATATTTGTTTCCATCTATTGTTGTTATTTCTTCTGGACTTAACCAATTATTTTCATTGTCTTTGTAAGTTTCATGACAAACCATACCTTGAGTAAAAAGACCTTTGAAGGGTTCAGTAATTTTTAATTCTTCATTATCAAATGATAAAGCTTGCATAAAAAATCTAGAATATAACAAATGTAGTATTGCATGTTCAACTCCACCAATATATTGATCAACTGGCATCCAATATTTAACTTCTTCTAAGTCAAAACCATAATTTTTTTTATTGGCAGAGCAAAATCTTAAATAGTACCAAGACGAATCCACAAAAGTATCTAGTGTATCGGTTTCTCTAGTATATTTTTTTCCATTTATTAATAAATTTTTCCAGCTAGTTGCTTTATCTAGTGGGTTTCCAGTTGGATCTAGTTTTTCAATTTTAGGAAGTTCTACAGGTAGCATTTCTTTAGGAATTTTTTTTGGATTATTGTTTTTGTCATAAATTATAGGAATTGGACAACCCCAATATCTTTGTCTAGAAATACCCCAATCTTTTAATCTAAAGTTAATTTTTTTTTCTCCTAATTTTTTTCTTTCTAAATGTTCAATTGTTTTAATTATTGAATCTTCAGGGCATTTTAAGCCATTTAAAAAAGACGAATTAAAAATATAACCAGGCCCAGTATAAGCCTCTTTATTTGTATGGAACTCATTATTATCTTTATCAGGTGTTACTACAGCTTTTATTTTCAAATTATATTTTTTTGCAAAATCAAAATCTCTTTGGTCATGTGCGGGACATCCAAAAACTGCACCTAATCCATAATCCATCAAAACAAAATTAGCAAAGTAGATTGGTACCTGCTCGTTATTTAAAGGATTGATAGCAATTAAATTTGTTTTGAAACCTATTTTTTCTGCACTTGCAATGGATTCTTCAGTTGTACCAGTGGTAGAACATTCTTTTTTAAACTTTATAAAATTTTCATTATTTTCATAAATTTTAGAAACAGGATGATCAACTGAAAGAGCCAAGAATGACATACCAAATAGTGTGTCTGGTCTTGTTGTAAAGCATTTTACTTCCTCAATTTTATCAGCGGGCTCAACTGCAAATTTGATTTCACAGCCAAAAGATTTTCCAATCCAATTTTTTTGCATAATTTTAACTTTATTGGGCCATTGATCAAGATGGTTTAAATTTTCTAGTAATTCATTTGAAAATTTAGTAATATTAAAGAACCATTGATTTAGTTTTTTACGCTCAACAATTGCGCCTGATCTCCAACCTTTTCCATCTATTACTTGTTCATTAGCTAATACGGTCTGGTCTACAGGGTCCCAATTTACATATTCCTCTTTACGATAAACCAAACCTTTATCGTATAATTCTAAAAAAAATTCTTGCTGATGTTTATAGTATTCAGGAGAACATGTAGATATTTCTCTATCCCAATCTATAGAAAGACCAAGTTTTTTTAGTTGAAATTTCATATTTGAAATATTGGACTCAGTCCATGATTTTGGATCTAAATTATTTTGTCTGGCTGCATTTTCGGCGGGCATACCGAAAGAGTCCCAGCCCATAGGATGTAATACGTTATATCCTTGTAATTTCTTAAACCTTGCTAGCACATCTCCTATGGTATAATTTCTGACATGACCCATGTGAATTTTGCCAGAAGGGTATGGAAACATTTCCAAACAATAAAATTTTTTTTTGGTCTTATCCATTTTGGCAGAAAAAAAATTATTTTCCTCCCAAAAAGTTTGCCACTCTTTTTCTATCTTTTTAAAATTATATCTTTCTGAAGTCACGTAGAGAGTTTAAGTTTTGGTTGATGAATTAATTACTCCCTATGTAAGGTTTGTAATTTTTATCTTTTGTTTGTTTTTGATAAATGGCTGCTCTCTTTAAAATAGATTTTGTTAATTCTTTTTTTAATTGACCATCAGTTTGGTCAATTTCACAGTCCAAAGCTGTTTTACATTTTTTAAAGAAAACTTTAATATCTAAAGCATCCGCTCTAACTTCATTGGTTAAAAAACGAATAGTAATTTTAATAGACTCTCCTATTTTTTGATCTTCAGAATACCAGTCAGTAACAATAATTCCACCACTGTAATTAGCGGTTGTTAAGGGCATAAAATCAATTATATCCAAAGAAGCTCTCCATAATTCATTTGAGCTTGAAAATTCAAAATTTCCAGATCCTTTTTTTCCTACTTCACCTATTCTAAAACCTTTTCCTTCTTCCATATTTTTTTTCACTCTATCTTTAGGATTTGGTGAAACTTTTCTTGCATCGGCACCTTTGAATAATTGCTTATTGCAAGCCGTTAAAAAAAGTATTGAGAAAATAATTATTAGAGTTTTTATGTAGGTAGTTTTCATTTTATAGATTTATAGATAAAATTGCTTATACAGAATAAATACTAAATTTTATCTAAAAATCGAGTAAATTTAAGGTTTTTTTGTTGCAAAAATGCAACAATATTTAAAATTATTAAAAAAATTTCATAAAAATCATTAAAAATATTCAGAAATGATAAAACCACCTTGTTTATTATTAATAATAAAAACAAAGGAGTATTTAATATGAACAACTTAAAAAAAATAGGTCTTTCAGCATTAGCTGGATCTCTTGTTGCTTTTTCAGCAACAGCAGGTGAGATGACTGTAACTGGTAATGCCGGTTTATACATGACTGATGGTTCAAAAACTGGGAAAACTACGTTTTCTAACAGTGATCATGTAACTTTCAGTGGTACTACAGAGCTAGACAATGGTTACGATGTAACTTTTAGCTTACAATTAGATGGTGATGAAGCTGATGATGGTGTAATTGATAACCACTCAGTAACTATTAACACTAATGGTATGGGTACAATCGTTTATGCTGGTCATGGTGGAAGTTCTGCTATGAGTATGAATGATGATAAAACACCTAATGCTTACGAAGAAGCTTGGGATGGTTTAGGTACATCTGCTATAGTTATTAACGGTCATGGCGCAAATGACATGATTACTTACACTTCTGAAAGCTTTGGTGGAGCAGTATTTACTGTTGCATTCGTTCCTGGTGAAGCAACTGCTGCAACTGGAAACAAAAGCACATACGTTGACTACGGTGTTACTGTAACTCCTGAAGCGGTAGATGGTTTAACTCTTGGTGTTGCTATGGGTACTACAGAGATTACTGCTGGAACAGAAGTTGATGAAAGCACTATGTATGCTACGTACGCTTACGGATCTTTCACAGTAGGTTACCAAACTTCTGAGTACGATGCACCGACATCTACTGATACAGATGATTCTACAGCATTTGGTATTTCATACGCTGTAAATGATGACCTATCAATCTCGTACAACGAACACACTGCTGATGTAGGTAGTTCAACTACTGACCAAGAATCTGATGGTGTTTCTGTGTCATACACAATGGGTGGAATTACTATTGCAGGACATAAAAATGAAATGTCAGCTGTAAATGGTGTTTCAGGTACTGATGACGAAGGTTACGAAGTAGCATTAACTTTTGCTTTCTAATTAAAGCATAATTTAATTTAAATATTTAAGGCCCCTTTTTAAGGGGCCTTTTTTTTAAAGAAACTTATTCCTGCAATACTAGAAATATTTAATAATTTAACTTTTCCTATATTAGTGTTGTTAATTCCACCAAGTGCAACAACTTTACTTTCGATATTTTTTGATAAAGTTTTAAACCTATTAATTCCTAGATAATTTTTATTTTTTTTAAAAACTGAAGACACAAATATCTTTTTTACTTTTTGTTTTTTTTTTATTTTAATTTCTTTTAAATTGTGAGCTGAACCAATTAGAATAAAATTCTTTTTAAACGAATAAGATAAGTGGCTAAAATCTTGATTAAATGAGGGTATGTAAGCACCTTTAATATTTAATTGTATTGCCAATTTGATATTATTGGCTAAAAATAATTCATAACGGTTTTTTTTGCAAAAAGCTTTAATCTTTAATACTTCCTCTAAAATATTTCTTTTATTATAATTTCTATAAATTATAGAAGTATTTTTATCTTGGAATTTAATTAAATTTGGTTCAAAACTATTAATGAAACAATATTTTTTAAGTAAAAATTTATGCATTATTCAATTCAAAATTTAATTATAATTAAAAAAGAAATTAACACCAAGTTAAATAAATTAGATATAAATAATCCTCCTAATATCATTGCAGTATCGAAAACTTTTCCGATAGAAAGTATTTTGCCATTAATAGATTATGGTCATCAGCATTTTGGAGAAAATAAAGTTCAAGAAGCCATTGAAAAATGGACTAATCTAAAACTTAAAAACAAAGATATTAAGCTTCATTTAATAGGAAAGCTTCAGAGAAATAAAGTTAAAAATGCAATTGAAATTTTTGATTTTATACATTCAGTTGATAATGAAAAACTCGCAAAAAAAATTTCAGAAGAACAGATTGTTCAAAATAAAAAAATTAAGATTTTTATACAAGTCAATATAGGACAAGAGGAACAAAAATCTGGTATAAAAGTTGATAATTTAGAAAGCTTTTATTTATATTGTAAAAAAATTAACTTAGATATAATTGGTTTAATGTGCATACCTCCAGTTACAAACGACTCTGAAATATATTTTTCAATGATGAAAAATTTAAATGATAAACTTAATTTGTCTCAATTAAGTATGGGCATGTCAGAAGATTACCTTAAAGCTACAAATCATCTGTCAACATATCTTAGAATCGGAACTGCTATTTTTGGAAAAAGAGATTAGTTTATTAATATCTTTGTTTTTGAATTGATTAATTTTAGTAAAATAATAAAATCTTTTTCTTTTAATGCTATACACCCCGCAGTAGGTTTAAAATCATTTGTTATATGCAAAAATATGCAGCTACCCTTGCCAATTATTTTTTTTTGATAATTATATTTTATTGGAATTAATAGGTCATATTTTTTATCATTTCTAAAAAGTTTTTCGTGCCTTACTTTTTTTGTAGTTTTTATTAACTGATTATAATTTTCAGGGCTATTAATATCGTCACACCATCCCATATTTTTTTTTATTACAATACTTTTTAATCTTGTAGATGGTTTATTTAATCTATCTTTTCTGTAATATAACTTTCCAATAGAATAAATACCTTTTGGAGTTTTTTTATCTCCCTCCTTTTTCTTGATAGTAGTTCCATTTTTACCAATGCAACATTTAAAATAAAAATTATCTAATTTAAGGATATGTTTATTTTTTAATAAAGTTATCATATTATTATTTATGTTTAAAAATAATTTTGTAGTTTACCGTATTCCAGCCTTATACGAAATATTAAAAGAACTGGAAACAAACCTTAATTATCAAGTAACTTATATTTCAAAAAAAAAAGATTTGAAAATTGATGACTCATTAAATTCTTTAATATTAACGAATTTTGAAGTGTCCCAATATAGCAATCAATTAATATTAAACTTTCCAATAAAAATTTCTAAATTGATAGAAAAAATTAATATAGAATTTTTAAAATTTCAAACAAAAGAAAATTCAAGTATTATTATTGGAAGCTATGAAGTCAATTTAAATTCAAGAATATTAAAATTACAACCGTATTCTGTAAGTTTGACTGAAAAAGAAATAAATTTAATCATGTTTCTTAATAGTTCAAACAGTTCGGTAAATGTTGCAAAACTTCAGTCAGATGTTTGGAGCTACAGGTCTAATTTGGAGTCGCATACAGTTGAAACACACATTCACCGCTTGAGAAAAAAGATATTCAATAATCTTAAGAAAGATGATTTTATCTTAAGTGATAAAAATGGTTATTATTTAAATAAGTAAATTATTTTAAAATATCTATGTTAAAACTAATAATAACCCTATCCTCATCAGAATTATTTTTTTCAACTGAGTGAGGAAGATACGCTGGAAAAATTAATAAATCACCTTCATTTACTTTTATGCTTGCCATATTAGAGTTGAGTTCAGTTCCTTTAATTGATTTAGGAAACATGTTTCTGTTGATTATGCTTGGATTTAAAGCTTTAAAGTTTCCACAATTCTCAGGAGCTTTTACATAGTATGCCGCACTCAAATAGTTATTTGAATGACTATGTTCTATATTAAAATTATTCTTTTTATTAATTATTGCCCACATTGAAGTGCATTTAATTTTTGAAGTATCGTAAATCCATCCATAATTTTCAAAAACATCAACAATATACGAACTTATTTGGGAATAGAATTTATTTGGTATATTTTTTTTATTACTAAAATCGAATGATTTTGAATGCCAGCCACTTATATTTGACTTTTGAACTCCTGCTTTATCAGCATCATGTAAATCGTATATGTATTTTAATAATTCTTTATTTATATTCTCCTGATTATCAATTTGATATTTAAATACTGGATGTGGAAAAAGTTTTAGTATTTGTCCTTTTTGAGTCATATATGGTTATTTTATTCTTGCACCTATTTGTTGAATTATTTGCGATGATAATTCTGTTCCTTTATTCAAAGACTCTTTTAATGATAAATTATTTATTTGACCATGTAAATATCCAGCTGCAAATAAATCTCCAGCACCGGTCAAATCAATTATATTGAGGTTTTTTTTAGCTGGACATTCAACAATCTCTCGATTCTTAATAGCTATTGCTCCTTTAGCACCTCTTGTAATTATAAAATTTTTATTAACTTCTTTAGAAAAAGAAATTACTTCATCAAATGTTTTACCATTAATTAAAGATAAAATTTCTTGTTCATTGGCAAAGATAATATCTAGTTTATTTTTTATCACTTCTAAAAAGTCTTTTTTATGCCTTTCAACACAAAATATATCAGATAATGACATTGCAACTATATTTGAGCAATTAATAGCTTTAATGAATGCTTTTTTGGGATCTCCTTCATCCCATAAATATCCTTCCAAAAAAGTGATTTCACTGTTTTTAACAACTTCAGAATTGATATCATTTTCATTAATTTTCCCAGCTGTTCCTAAAAAAGTACACATAGTTCTTTCTGAGTCAGGTGTTATTAAAATTAAACAAGTACCTGTAGGAATTGGTTCCTCTTTTTTTGTATATAAATAATTAACGTTTTCATTTCTTAGACCGTCCTCATATTTTTGGCCCAAATCGTCATCTTTTACTTTACCAATAAAGCCTACATCATTACCTTGTTGCGACAATCCAACAATAGAATTTGCAACAGAACCTCCTGAAATTGTTTCCTCAATTTGAAGTGATGATAATATTTTCTTAAATTCGATTTCATTTATTAGTTTCATGGTACTTTTTTGTAGCGAATTTTTTTTTAAAAATTCATCATCAATTCTGCATAGAACATCAACAATTGCATTACCTATACCTAAAATTTTCATTTTTACGCTTTAATTGTTTTTACAAGTTTTTTTCTATTAGGATAACAAGCGGTACATATTTTACAAGTTAATCCATAACACTCTCTAGCTTTACAATATTCTCTTCCATAATAAATTATCTGTAAGTGAAGTTTGCTCCATGAATTTTTAGGAAACAGTCTTTTCAAATCTTTTTCTGTTTGAACAACACTTTTTCCATTAGTTAAACCCCATCTTTGTGCCAATCTATGAATATGAGTATCTACTGCAAATGCAGGAAATCCAAATCCTTGAGACATAACTACACTCGCTGTTTTATGACCTACACCAGGTAATTTTTCAAGTTCTTCAAAGGTTTTTGGTACTTTACCATTATGGTTTTTTAAAAGTTGCTTGGATGTAAAATAAATACTTTTAGCTTTGATTTTAAAAATACCAATTTTTTTTATTAATTTTTCAATTTTTTTTCTTCCTAACTTTACAAAATGTTCTGGTTTGTTGTATTTTGGATATATGTTTCTTGTAACATTATTGACATTAAGATCCGTACATTGTGCTGATAAAAGTACAGAAATTAAAAGTGTAAATTTATTTTTATGTTTTAAAGGAATAGGAGTTTTTGGATAAATCTTATTTAGAATTTTAAGTATTGTTTTGGCTTTTTTTCTCTCATTCATTATGAAAAATTTAATAAATCTCTCATCGAATAAAGGCCTGGTTTTTTTTTTATTAACCATTCAGCTGCTGTTAAAGCACCATCTGAGTATAAAGTTCTATCGAAAGCTTCATGGTTTAGTTTGATTATTTCTTTACCACTTGAAAACATTACCTCATGTTTCCCAATAATTTCATCTTTTCTTATTGAATTAAAATTAATTTTTTTCCCATAGGGAAATGATTTTTTGTTTAAAAATTTTTTTCCTATTATTTTATTTAGATTTTTACTTTTCCCTTTTGCAACACCTTGCCCAATCATTAATGCTGTACCCGATGGATAATCTTTTTTGTGTTTATGATGAATTTCAAAAATTTTAGTTAAATAATTATTATTTAACGATTTAGACGTGATTTCTGTCAAATACATAAGCAAATTAACACCGAGGCTCATGTTCCCAGCTTTTAATATAGGAATTTTTTTTGAATATCTTTTGATTAAATTTTCTTCTTTTTGAGTAAAGCCTGTTGTTCCAATAATAACTTTTTTTTTTAGTTTAGAGGCAATCTTAAGTATTTCCAGCGTACAATGAGGAGTTGTAAAATCTATTATTATATCAGTTTTCTTAAAAGCTTTTTCTGTATTTAACTCAGGTTTAATTTTATTAAATCTTTTATTAATAACTCTATTCTCAGTAAGAGTTGTAAGCTTGAAGTTTTTATTCGATTTTGAGGATTTTATAAGTTGTTGCCCCATTCTACCCATACACCCGGTAATTCCTAAATTAATTTTTTTCATTGTTAAAAATATTAACCTTTTTTAGTTAATTAGTCTTTTAGTTTTTCCAAAAACTTTTTGTTTTTTGAAAGAATTTTTTAATACTAGGGTTTGATTTTTCATTTTCTATTTCTCTAAATTTTTCAAGTAATTCTTTTTGTTGTTTGTTTAGAGATATAGGAACTTCAGTATTAACTTGAACATACAAATCACCAAAATCACCTCTTCGCATATAAGGCATTCCTTTACCCTTTAATCTAAATTGTTTTCCACTTTGAGTTCCATCGGGTATTTTTATTTTTGCCTTACCATCATCAATTGTAGGTATTTCAATTGTCGTACCAAGTGCTGCGTCAGCTATTGATATTGGAAATTCAAAAAATAAGTTTTCATTTGATCTTTTGAATAAATCATGTGGACGAACATTTATAAATAAGTACAAATCACCTGTTGCTCCACCTCTGCTTCCAGCTTCACCTTTGCCTGCCAATCTAATTCTAGTTCCATCATCAACACCTTTTGGTATGGTCACAGATATTTTTTTTGAGGTTTGTTTTTTACCCTGACCATTGCAGTCATTACAGGGGTTGGTAATTTCTTCTCCATTACCATTACACTGAGGACAAGTTTGCTGAACAGTAAAAAAGCCTTGGTTAGATCTTATTTTACCATTTCCACCACAGTAAGTACATCTATCAGGAGAATGACCAGGTTTAGAACCATTTCCTTTGCATGTGTTACATTTTTCAGTTGTAGAAAATTTTATATCTTGCTTTTTACCTTCGTAAGCTTCCTTAAGAGTAATAGATAAATCGTACCTTAAATCTGAACCTCTACTATTTGAGCTTCTTCTATCTCTTGATCTTCCACCACCTCCAAAATCTCCGAAAAAATCCTCAAAAATATCCGAAAAATCTGCTCCACCAAAACCGCCACCTTGTCTACTACCACCATTTTCAAAAGCAGCATGACCAAAATTATCATAATTTTGTTTTTTTTCTTTATCAGAAAGAATGCCATAAGCTTCACTAGCTTCTTTAAATTTATCTTCAGCTTCTTTATTGCCTGGGTTCTTATCTGGATGATGCTTCACAGCAAGTTTTCTGTAGGCAGATTTTAATTCTTCAGGACTTGCATTTTTATTAACACCTAAGACGTCGTAAAAATCTCTTTTAGCCATAAGTTACTTTAAGATGATAGTTGTTGATTGTCTTAAGCGCTTTTTTCTTTATCTTCTTCTTTTTCTTCTTTATTTTCTTCTTTTACTTCTTCGAAATCTGCATCAACTACGTTATCATCTTTTTTCCCTTCATCATTTTTATCACCATCATTAGATGAATCTGGTTTTTTTTCTTGAGATTTATAGATAGCTTCTCCTAGTTTCATTGAAGCCTGAACTAACGTTTCTGTTTTTTTCTTAATATCTTCATTGTCAGTTCCTTTTAGTACTTCCTTTAAATCAGAAGATGCATCTTCAATTGCTTTCTTTTCAGCATCAGTAATTTTGGATCCATGTTCTTTAAGATTTTTTTCAGTTGAATGAATTAATGTATCAGCTTGATTTCTTACATCTACAGATTCTCTTTTCTTTTTATCCTCTTCTTTGTTAGCCTCAGCATCTTTAACCATTTTGTCAATTTCGTCTTCACTTAATCCACCAGAAGCTTGAATCTGAATTTTTTGCTCTTTACCTGTTCCTTTATCTTTAGCTGAAACACTAACAATTCCATTTGCATCAATATCAAATGTTACTTCAATTTGTGGAACTCCTCTTGGTGCAGGAGCGATACCAACTAATTCAAAATTTCCTAACATTTTATTGTCAGTTGCCATTTCTCTTTCACCCTGTAGCACTCTAATGGAAACAGCAGGCTGATTATCTTCTGCTGTAGAAAATACTTGGCTTTTTTTTGTTGGTATTGTTGTATTCTTTTCAATTAATTTAGTTGATACACTGCCTAATGTTTCGATACCAAGGGATAGGGGTGTTACATCTAAAAGAAGAACATCTTTAACATCACCTTGAAGCACACCTGCTTGAATGGCAGCTCCCATGGCTACTACTTCATCTGGATTGACACTTTTATTGGGGTCTTTTCCAAAAAAGTTTTTAACTTCTGTTAAAACTTTAGGCATTCTAGTCATTCCACCAACCATTATAATTTCATCAATATCACTTGCTGAAACTCCAGCATCACTCAATGCTGTTTTACATGGAGGTAAAGTCCTAGTTATTAAATCTTCAACAAGAGCTTCTAGTTTAGCTCTAGTCATTTTTAAATTAATATGTTTTGGTCCTGTTTTGTCTGCAGTAATAAAAGGTAAATTAATATCAGTTTGTTCTGCTGAAGACAGTTCAATTTTAGCTTTTTCCGCAGCTTCTTTTAGTCTTTGAAGTGCAAGTTTGTCAGATGTTAGATCAATTCCATTATCTTTTTTAAATTCAGCTATTAGATAATTTACGATTGAATTATCAAAATCTTCACCACCTAAAAAGGTATCTCCATTAGTTGATTTAACTTCAAACACACCATCTCCTAATTCAAGAATAGATACATCAAATGTTCCTCCACCTAAATCATAAACAGCAATTTTTTTATTTTGTTTTTTATCCAAACCGTAAGCTAATGAAGCTGCGGTAGGTTCATTTATAATTCTTAAAACTTCCAAGCCAGCAATTTTACCAGCGTCTTTAGTTGCTTGTCTTTGTGCATCATTAAAGTAAGCAGGAACTGTTATTACAGCTTTAGTCACTTCTTGACCCAAATATTTCTCAGCAGTTTCTTTCATTTTTTGAAGAATAAATGCAGATATTTGTGAAGGTGAGTATTTTTCTCCTTTTGCTTCAATCCAAGCATCACCTTTATCAGAATTTATAATTTTAAAAGGAGCCGCTGCTATATCTTTTTTTACAGTAGGGTCCTCAAAATTTCTTCCAATTAGTCTTTTTACAGCAAAAATTGTATTCTCAGGATTTGTTACAGCCTGTCTTTTAGCCGGCTGACCAACTAATTTTTCACCATCGTCTGTAAAAGCTACAACAGACGGAGTTGTTCTTGTACCTTCAGCATTTTCTAAAACTTTAGGCTGACTACCTTCCATAATTGATACACAAGAATTTGTAGTACCAAGATCTATTCCAATAATTTTGCTCATAATTTAAATTCTCCCCTTCATATATGTGTTAATTCTAATTCTACAAGTTCAACAAATGTAATTATTTGTCTAAATTTTGCTTAATTTCCTCACTTTTGTCATCTTTCTTTTCTGTTTTTTTAGATACTCCAACTAAAGATGGTCTTAATAATCTGTCCTTTATCATAAATCCTTTTTGAACTTCTTGAACAATTGTACCTACTTCTTTTTGATCATCATCGATTTCCATCATGGCTTGATGCAAATTTGGATCTAATTTTTTATTAAGACAATCAATCGGTTTAATATTATTTTTAGTAAAAATAGAGATTAAATCTTTATTAATTATATCAAAATGTTCTAGGGTTTTTTTTAAAGCGTCAGTATCTTTAAGAGCCTCATCACTCTCTAATATTAATTTTGATCTTGCCAGGTTATCAATTAAATTTAATGCCTCTTTTGCAAATGCAAAACCTCCGTAATCAAATGCATCATCTTTTTCTTTTTCGAACCTTCTTCTTTGGTTCTCCATCTCAGCAAAGGTTCTTGTGAGTTTATCTTCTAATTCTTTTATTTTCTCTTCAGGAGAAAGTTCTTTTTCTTCTTCAACTTTTTTTTGCTTCTCATGATCTTTATCTAATTGTTTTTCAGCATCATTGCCTCCGTTTAAGGACTCAGATGTAGAATTATCTTCTTTAAGGTTTTTCTCTTTTTCCATGACAGCATATATGGTAAGAAATCTCAGAATTGCTAGGTATTAATGAAAAAAATTTCAAAATTGCTTATAGGCACTAATAACAAAGGAAAATACAAGGAAATTAAGGATTTATTACCAAAATATATTAAAACTCACTCAACATCTGAATTTAAATTGAATAGCCCAAAGGAGAATGGTCAGACATTCATAGAAAATTCAATAATAAAATCTAAATATTTCTCAAAAAAATCAAAATTATTATGTCTTGCTGATGATTCAGGACTTGAGATAGATATATTAAATAAAAAGCCTGGCATTTATTCAGCCAGATGGGGTGGAAAAGAGGGTGATTTTAATAAAGCAATAAATAGAGTTTACAGAGAATTATTCAAAAAAGACAAAAATTGGAAACAAAAAAAAGTTAGAGCAAGATTTATTTGCGCATTATCAATTTGTTTTTTAGATAAAAAAATTGCGTCTGTTTTTGGTAAAGTTGAGGGATATATTTCAACAAAACCTAAAGGAGAAAATGGTTTTGGTTATGATCCTATTTTTATTCCTAAAAATAGAAGAAAAACTTTTGGTGAAATGAGTTCTCTACAGAAATATAAAATAGATCATCGTTTTGTTGCATTTAAGAAAATCAAAAAATTTCTTTAATTTTTCTATCCTCAATTTTGTAAAAATTTAATCTATGATTAATTTTATTATTTTTGATATCAAAAATACCTATCTTACCTTTAAAGGAATTTTGCTTTTTAAAAACTTTATTTAGATTAGAAAGATTTGTTTTTAATGAAAGATAATAAACAAGTCCTACAAGATCGTAACTTAACAAAGCTAAATGTGAGGGGTGTTCATTAAATTCTTTAAAAAACTTATCTTTGTAATTTTCATAATTACTCTTATTAATTGATGGATAATATAAAGGCTGAATATTCACTTCATTTAATAAACTTTCATCAAACCATTGGTTTAAAGTAATAAAATACTTATTTTTTGGTGAAACATCTGTATATAAAAGTGACGTAGTTACACTTTTTAAACTTTCATCAAAATCTGCAATAACCACTGCATCAAAATTTAAGCCTCCTAAAGTGTATCTTTGCTCAAGTTTTTTAATTTTTTTTTCTTTATTTGATTGATTAGAATTTTTTAATCTTAAAATTTCATCTTCTAAGTTTTGTTTTCTGATTCTATAATTAGTAATTTCCTCAATTTGTTTTGTTAATTTTGTTGGCTCTGTACTGTAATTATAATTTTTAAATATTTTAATTTTAGAGTCCTTGATTCCTTTTTTAACTTCGAATTCATAATCTTGTATAGGTGTTAAAAATATTGCTCTATTTATATCATTCTTCTCTAAAAACATTTTTATGGTATTCAGTTGAGAAGTAGAATTTATTCCTGCAGAAATTACATTTTTTGGAAGATCTAGCGTTTTATTTGTTAAAGATAAAAAAGTGACATCTTTGATCTCATCTAAATATGATATGCTTTCATAGAAGACGGGGCCAATAATAACTTTTACTCCCATTTGTTTCAACTCAAATGCTGATTTAAGTGCTTTGTTTGCTTTAGAAGCCGTATCCTTTGGAATAATTTCAATTGAATTGTTATTAATGTCTTTAACTGCCAATCTGACGGCTTTAATAATGGATTGTCCTAACTCTTTATTAGAACCTGTCAATGGTATCATGAGACCAATCTTTATTTTTTCTGAAGCTTTAACTGAATATGAAAAAAATAAAGAAAAATTTAATAGTACAAAAAAAATAATTTTAATAAATTTACTCATTTTAATGTTAGTATAATATTTTTTAAGCTTAATTATGATCATAAAATCACAATCTGAAACAAAAGATGACGAAAATGGTCTTTATATAGTGTCGACGCCAATTGGTAATTTAAAAGATATTACTTTAAGAGCTATTGAAACATTAAAAAAATCTTCTCATATCCTTTGTGAAGATACAAGAGTTTCACGAAACTTGTTAGATAGATATGAAATTAAATCAAAATTAATTCCAAATCATAAATTCAATGAGTCAAAAAATTTAAACAAGATAATTGATCTTTTAAAATCTGGAGAAACAATTTCACTAATTTCTGATGCAGGTACACCAAGCATTTCTGATCCAGGTGCAATATTAGTTAATGAATGCATAAAAAATAATATCAAAATTATTCCAATCCCAGGACCATCAGCTGTTACAGTGGCAGTTTCGATGAGTGGCTTTTCAGAAAAATTTATTTTTCATGGATTTTTACCTGAAAAGAAAAAAGCAATAGAAAGTGTTCTTAATAAAATTTCAAAATTTGATGAAACATGCGTTTTTTTTATATCTCCAAAAAAAGTTAATAAAATAATTCCAGAATTAAAAAAAAACTTTAGTGGAAGAAAAATAGTATTTTGTAGAGAAATTACAAAAATATATGAAGAATTTAAAAGAAAAGACATTGATGATTTAGATACATTTAATATAGAGTTAAAAGGAGAGTTAACAGTAGTAATTTCTGAAAAAAAAATTGATAAAAATCATTCACAAGAATTGACGGAATCAGATATGAATATAATCAAAATAATGATTAATAAATTAACTGTAAAAGAGATTACTGAAATTATTGGTCAAACTAAAAATGTATCAAAAAAAGAAATTTATAATTATTGTTTGAAATTAAAAAATGAAATTTAAATATATATTAGTTATTTTATTGAGTGTAATTTTGTCTGGTTGTGTTGGAGTTTCATCAAAAGGTATTTTTGGCACAGGGGTTAGCATTGCTTTTGATCCCCGAACCGTAGGTACTCAAATGGATGATTCAATTATGCAAAAAAATTTAACTGCACGAATTCTTATTAAAGATAAAAAATATCTCTTACCAGTAAAATCCAAAGTATTAGACGGAAGAATTTTTTTAACAGGAAAGGTTGATAGCCCTGAGGAAAAACTATTACTAACAAAATTAGCATGGGAGACAAAGGGAGCTAGGTCAGTTCGAAATGATATTAAAATAAAAGAAAAATTTAACTTTAAAAGATCTGCAAAAGATATTTTAATAACCTCACAACTTCGAACAGCATTAATTTTGAATAAAAATATCAAGGCAACTAATTATCAAATTGATACCTATAAGAAAAAAATTTACATTTATGGAATTTCATTAACATCTGAAGAGAAAGATTTAGTCATTAGTGAAGCAAAAGAGGTTTTGGATGTAGAAGATGTTATTGCAAGTATTTTGCTGCTCGAAGATTTAAGAATTCAAAAAGAGTAATTATTTTTTATAATCAATTACATCTGCAGAATATGCCGCAATAGAGGCTAAATTAATTATTTCCGATGTAGAAGATCTCAAAGGAGCAATTTCTATTGGCAAACCAAACCCAATTAGTAAAGGTCCTATTACTTTAGTGTCTCCCAATGTTTTCATCATCTTATAAGATATAGCTGCACTGTGTTGGCCTGGCATAATTAAAATGTTCGCTTTACCAACAATTTTTGAGAAAGGATAAAGTTCCTCATATTCGGCATTTAATGCAACATCTGGCTGCATGTCTCCATCAAATTCAAAATCTACTTTTTTTTCTTTTAATATATCGACTGCTTTTCTAATATGTTTCGTCCGGCTTGTAAGAGGTTGGCCAAATGTAGAGTGAGAAACAAATGCTACCTTAGGATTAAAACCAAATAATCTTACTACTCTTGCTGTAGAAATTGCCATTTTGGCCATTTGTTCCGATGTTGGATATTCATGAACACTGGTGTCACCTACAAAAATAGTTTTACTTTTGTGAACAACCATATTAAGTCCAAACATAATTTCTCCATTTCTAACATCTACTACGTGTTTAATCTTCTCTAAAGAAGCACCAAATCGTCTTGTGTTTCCAGTAACAGCACCATCAGCATCGCCACAAGCAACCATGCAAGTTGCCCATATAACTCTATCATTTCTTACAAGTCGGTCACAATCTCTTTCCAATAAACCTTGCTCTCTTTGTAGTTTTTGAAACAAATAATTTACATATTTATTTCTTTTCTCTTCGTCTTTAGAATTAACTATTTCGATATCAAAATTATCACTGTAACCAATACTCTTAATTTGCTCTTTTATTTTATCTTTTTTTCCAACTAAAATTGGAATACCCAACTTTGAATTTTTGAATGCTATTGCAGCTTTAAGTGTATTTTCATCCTCACCATCTGCAAACACTATTCTTTTTTGATTTTTTTTTATGTATGAATTTATTCCCTGCATTATTGTTACTGTTGGATCTAATCTTTGTTTAAGTTGATCTTTATATGTATCTAAGTTTTCAATATTTTTTCTTGCAACACCACTATCCATTGCAGCTTTTGCAACAGCTGTTGGAATTACACTGATTAATCTTGGGTCGAATGTAGAAGGAATGATATATTCTTTACCATATTGTGGTCTTTCACCTCCCATTGCTGCAACAACTTCATCAGGAACATCTTCTCTTGCAAGTTTTGCAATTGCCTGTGCCGCAGCAACTTTCATTTCTTCATTAATTGTTTTTGACCTAACATCAAGTGCACCTCTAAATATATAAGGAAAACCAATTAAATTATTTACTTGATTAGGATAATCTGATCTACCAGTTGCAACAATCGCATCATTTCTTACTTCATTTATTTCTTCAGGTGTAATTTCTGGATCAGGGTTTGCACAAGCAAAAATTATAGGATTTTTTGCCATTGTTTTTACAAATTCTTTTTTAAGAGCACCCTTAGCAGATAAACCCAGAAAAACATCTGCACCGTTTATTGCTTCTTCCAGAGTCCTTAAATTAGTTTCAATTGCATACCTAGATTTCCACTGATCTATTCCATCAGGTCTGCCTTTGTAAATTACACCTTTTCTATCCAACATAATAATATTTTCATTTGGGACACCAGAATTTTTAAATAACTCTGTACATGCCTGTGCAGAAGCACCAGCTCCATTAACAACTATTTTTATTTCTTTTATTGATTTACCACTAATGTCTAGTGCATTTATCAAAGCTGCAGTTGTGATAATAGCTGTTCCATGCTGATCATCATGAAAGACTGGAATATCTAAAATTTCTTTTAATTTTTGCTCAATTATAAAACAATCAGGTGCAGCTATGTCCTCTAAGTTTATTCCTCCAAAACTTGGAGCAAAGTTTTTAATTGAATTAACAATCTCATCAACATCAGAGGAATCTATTTCAAGATCAATAGAATCAATATCTGCAAATCTTTTGAAAAGCACTGCCTTACCTTCCATTACAGGTTTTGATGCAAGGGCTCCCAAATTACCCATCCCTAGAATTGCAGAACCGTTACTGATCACAGCCACTAAATTTCCTTTACTTGTATAGTCATATGCGGCCTCAGGATTTTCACTAATCATTCTAACAGGAGCCGCAACTCCTGGAGAGTATGCTAAAGCAAGATCTCTCTTGGTAGTCATATTTTTTGATGAAATAATCTCAATCTTTCCAGGTTTCTTGTTTTTATGAAAATCTAAAGCTTCTTTGTCAGTGTAATGATCAATTTTTGTTTTTTTCATTTTTGTTCAACTTTATTAAATTTAATTCTATTTATACTTTTATTAAAAATTTTATTATTTGTAATATTTGATCTATATATTCTTATAATAAGTGTACAATTAGGGTAAAATTAAGACTAATATGATTTATGAACATAGTTAAGTCAACAGGTACATTTGGTTTTTTTACAATAATTAGTAGATTGCTTGGTTACCTTAGAGACATTCTTATTGCAATATTTCTTGGTACTGGAGTGTTAGCTGATGCTTTTTTTGTAGCATTTAGAATTCCAAATACTTTTAGAAGACTGTTTTCAGAGGGAACTTTCAATGCAGCTTTTGTACCTAGCTATTCATCTGAGATAGTGAAAGGAAAAAAAAAATCAAATGATTTTGCTAATAATATATTTAATCTTTTATTTTTAGGATTATTTTTTTTAGTCCTTATTGTTCAAATTTTCATGCCTGCATTTGTATCGATGATAGCTCCTGGTTTTGTTGGTGATGCTAATAAGATGAATTTGGCAATATATTTAACAAGAATAACTTTCCCTTTTTTATTATTCATAAGTATTGCATCTTTTTTTGCAGCAATATTGAACTCTCATAATAAATTTGCGGCAGCTTCAGCTGCTCCTATAATTTTAAATGTTGTTTTAATTTTAATTTTATTTTTTTCTAAATCTCTGGGTGATGAGCTTGTTTATTATTTATCTTACGGAGTTTCATTGGCTGGTATTTTACAATTATTATTTTTGTATAAACTAGTGGGAAAATTTTACTTTTTGAAATTTAATTTTAAAATAAAAACTGATAATAAAGTAAAAATATTTTTTAAAAAACTTTTACCTAGTATTTTTTCTTCTGGAGTAACTCAAATTAATATTTTAGTTGGAACTATAATTGCTTCATTTCAAGCAAGTGCAGTGTCTTATCTGTATTATGCAGATAGAATTTATCAAATAAATTTAGCAATAGCCGGTATAGCAATTGGTGTGGTTATTTTGCCTCAACTTTCAAAACATATTCAATCTAAGAAAAAGGATAAAATTTTATTAATTCAAAATAAAGCTTTAGAATTAAGCTTATTCCTAAGTTTACCTGCATCAATAGCCCTAATTATAGGCTCTGAACATATAACTTCAGCTTTATTTGGTTATGGTTCTTTCAATGAGATAGCTGTTGAAAATTCTGCTAAAGCTCTTTATTTTTTTGCATTAGGACTTCCTGCATTTTCATTAATCAAAATTTTTTCTAGTTTTTTCTTTGCTAATAATAATACTAAAACGCCTTTTTATATTTCGCTCTTATCAGTTGTATTAAACATAGCTATTAGTATTTATTATTTTAAAGAAATAGGTTTCATTATTATTCCTATAGCAACATCAATCTCATCGTGGATTAATGGAATATTATTATTTGTTTTTTTAAAAAGAAATAGTTTATTTTCATTTAATAATGCATTTCTTTTAACATTTATAAAAATAATTTTTACCTCTATTTTAATGGGGGTTTTATTTAATTTTTTATTAATATATTTCCAAGACCAATTAGCTTTTAATCAAAATTTAAAATCATTTTATTTAATTCTTAGTGTTGTATTGGGTTTATTATTCTATTTACTAGTCTCATATTGGATCAAGGCTTTTAAAATTAGTGATATTAAACTAAGGTATTAATTTTATGAGTAAAAAAATTTTTTCAGGTGTTCAGCCAACAGGAAATCTTCATCTAGGTAACTATTTGGGGGCGATTAAAAATTTTGTCGATTTAAATAATGATCCCGAAAATAAATGTATTTTTTGTGTTGTAGATTTACATGCAATTACTGTTAAGCAAAATCCTAAGGAACTAAAAAATAATATTCGAGAAACTGTAGCTACATTTATCGCAAGCGGTATAGACTCAAAAAAAAGTATTATTTTTAATCAATCAAGTGTGGCAGCACATGCTGAAGGAGCATGGATATTAAGTTGTGTTGCTCGTATGGGATGGTTAAACAGGATGACACAATTTAAAGAAAAAGCTGGAAAAGATAAAGAAAAAGCTAGCGTGGGTCTTTATTCTTACCCTGTTCTTATGGCGGCAGATATTTTATTGTATGATGCAACCCATGTTCCAGTTGGAGATGATCAAAAACAACATTTAGAATTGTGCAGAGATATAGCTCAAAAGTTTAATAATGATTTTGAAACAGAGAACTTTTTACAAGTCCCTGAACCATTAATTCAAAAAGAATTTTCGAGAATAATGAGTCTTAAAGATGGGTCAAAAAAAATGAGTAAATCAGAATTATCTGATTTAAGTAGAATAAATTTAACTGATAATAAAGATATAATAATTAATAAAATTAAAAAAGCAAAAACTGATCCTTTTACAATGCCAAAAACATTAAAAGAGCTAGATGAAAGATTAGAGGTAAAAAACCTAATAGGAATTTATGCAAGTTTAACCAACTCTAATTTGGAAAACTCTGTAGAGAGTTTTTCTGGTAAAAATCTTTCAGAATTTAAAGAACAATTGTCAGAAGTTCTTGTTGATAAAATCGAACCTATTTCTTTAGAAATAAAAAGATTATTAGGTGACCAATCTTATTTGGACAAAATTCTTATAGATGGAGCTGAAAAAGCCAACTTAATAGCATCAAAAAAGATTAAAAGAATAAAAGAAATAGTGGGTTTTTAGCAAAAATTTATTATCAAGTTTAAATTTTCAAAATATTAACTATATATAGTTTATGTTTGTTCAAACAGAAATAACTCCGAATCCAAATTCATTAAAATTTCTACCTGGAAAAAAAGTATCTAATAGTGGACCTTATGAAATTGCAAAAAAAGATAATGTTCAAAATGAATTAGTAAGAAATATTCTTTCGGTAAATGGTGTAGATGGAGTTTTTTTAGGAGAACATTTTATTTCAGTAAACAAAAATGATTTAATAAAATGGGACGATATTAAGCATATAGTAATTTTACTAATCAATGATTTTTATTCAGATGGAAAAGAATTTGTAATTGATGAAAATTTAAAAGAACAAAATATAGAATTAAGTGAAATTGAACAAAAAATTGTAAAAATTTTGGATCAAAAAATAAGACCTGCTGTGGCAAAAGATGGTGGGGATATTAAATTTAAAGAATTTAAAGATGGGATAGTGAAAGTTCAATTACAAGGAAGTTGTTCAGGATGTCCTAGCTCAACAATGACATTAAAACAAGGAGTTCAAAATCTGTTATGTCATTACTTGCCAGAAGTTAAAGAAGTTGTTGCTGTATAAAGTTATAAATGAAAAAAATTAATAATTATTCAGATTCGTTTACAAAAAAAAACTTGAACACTTTGTCAAGAATTTTTCTAAGTAGCTTTTTAATTATTTCATTTTTTTATGTTGCTCCAAAAATTGTAAGTTTTACAGAAAAAAATTTAAATACAAAGGAATTTACTAATAATTCAAAAAAAATTTTAGCTTACACTCTCAATGATAGTGATCAAAATAAAAGTCAGAATAAAATAATTGATGAAAATGATATATTGTTTGATATTTTTAGTTTAAACAATTTAGAATCTGATTCAGTAAGATTAAGTGCCTCAACTATAAAACAATTATTTGAGGATACAGGTTATAATTTAAAAGATGTTAGAAAAAAGAAATTGGTAAAACCAGTTGCTCTAACCTTGCTACCTCAAGAAATTAAAATGATTGAAGACAGCAAGAAAAGAAAAGATTTTTTTATTCAAATTGTTTTGCCTTTAGTTATTAAAGAAAATAACAATATAAGATTAGATAGAAGGACACTTTTTAGCATTATAAATAAAAATAATAACTCAACTACAGAAAAAAAATGGCTTGAAAAAAAATATAAACAGTATGGAGTAAATTCAAGAGATCTATCGACATTAAAAATAAGAATGGATGAAATACCAGTTTCTTTGGCAATTGCTCAAGCTGCTAAAGAAACTGGATGGGGTACATCAAGATTTGCCCAAGAAGGAAATGCTTTATTTGGTCAATGGACATGGTCTGGTGATGGTTTGAAGCCAAAAAATGCTGAAAAAGGCAAAGGTCACAAAGTAATGAGATTTAATGTGCTTCAAGCTTCTGTTAGAGCTTATCAAAGAAATTTAAATACTCATTCTGGTTATAAAGAATTTAGAAAAGCTAGAGCTGAATCTAGAGATTTAAACAAACCTTTAGATAGCATGGAACTTTCTAAATATTTGAACAAATATGCAGAAACTGGCAATCAGTATGTTGAAGTTTTACAGAAAATAATTGAACAAAATAAATTAAAAGACTTTGATGACGCTAAATTATTACCCTCAAGTATTGATTTAGAAAGTCTTATTTAATTTTCTTTAACTGAAAATTGAACACCAAACCAACGCCATTTACCGTTGTCATTAAGAGAACAATTTATTCTCCCCCTTCTTGGATCAAACAAACCTCTAAAATTAATGGTTAATATTTGATTTGAAATATTAATATTAGATTTTTTCCATTTATTTTTTTCATTAGAATAACAACTAATTTTTTCAATATTTTTTTGTTCTTTAAAAAATTTAACTTTAAATTCTGGAGGATTATTTTTTTTTGTTAATTTTTTTTCTAAAGGTAATAATTGTTCATATTCAAGTGGATATGAGTTTATGATGGATTTAAATCTTTTTAAATCACCATAATTTTCATTTATAGGAAATCTTGGTAATTCAAATTTATCTTTGTTAATATCGATCACACCAGAGTGTTGACCAAAAGCAAATTCAAAATTTTCAGCAATATAATTTCTCATAAATTTTGAATATTCTCCAAATGGGTATGAAAATAAAGTTGGTATAAATCCCAGTTTATTAAAAAATATTTGATTTGCTTTTTCTATATCTTTAACAAAATAATCATCAGATTCATCAACAAGATATCTATGGGTATGTGAATGATGCCCTATGGTTACAAATTCTTCATCTTCAATTTCTTTAATTTGACTCCATGTCATATACCCTTTTTTTCCAACAGGCTCTGTTGATACAAATAAGATGAAGGGAATTTTATTTTTTTTTAAATATGGCCATGCTTCTAAGTAAAAAGACTGAAAAGAATCATCTATTGTTATAAGAATTTCTTTATTTATTTTTGGTATCTCAAAATTTTCTTCAAATTGTTTAGGATTAGAAAAAGTATAATTTGAGTTTTGTATTATCTCCATTTGTTCTTTAAAAATGTTCATCTGAATATTTGTAGAGGGATATTTGTGTTCATTAAAACGATGGTACATTAATGATAAAATACCTTCATCATTAGAATAGTATTTGATATTATTTTCATCTGAAATAGAATTTGAGTTTATAAACAGGATAAAAATGAACAAACTTATTATAGATGTTGCTAATGAAAAGATTTTTTTAATGATCATTACTTCTTCTAATATTTATAATATTACTCATGAAAATACTAAAATTAATTATGAAAAATTAACTATAATTGTTAATGAATTTCTTTTATCAAAAAATCTTAAAATATCCGATATAAGTGCAATTTATATCAATAAAGGACCTGGTAGTTTTGCAGGAATAAGAAATTCTCTTTCTGTAGTTAAAGCTTTTAATGTCGCAAAAAAAATTGATTATTATTGTTATAATTTAGACGAATTTAAGGGTGAACAAGATTTGAGTTATGAAAATATCCCTAATTTATGCAAAAAATTTGAAATTAAAAAAAATTTGATTAATCCTGTTTATATAAGTTAAAATTAAATATGTCAGAAACAATTGAAGAAAAATGTTTATCTAAAGGTGTAAAGTTAACTGATCAAAGAAAAGTAATTGCACAAGTAATGTCTCGATCATCTGACCATCCAGATGTAGATGAGCTATATAACAGAGTTTCTAAAATTGACTCAAAAATTAGTATTGCAACTGTTTACAGAACTGTAAAATTATTTGAGGAGTCTGGAATATTAGCTAAGCATGAATTTAAAGGGGGGAAGGCAAGATATGAAGAGTTAAATGAAGGACATCACGATCATTTAATAGATATTAAATCAGGTGAAATTATTGAATTTGTAGATGAGGAAATTGAAAAACTTCAAAAAAAAGTAGCAGAAAAATATGGTTATAAATTAGTAGACCATAAACTTGAATTATATGGGATAAAGAAAAAGTCCTAATAAATGAAACAAAAAATTTTTATCAAAACGTTTGGTTGTCAAATGAATGAGTATGACTCAAATAGAATATACGACTCAGTAAAAAAAATTGGTTTTGATAAAACAGAAAATTATGAAGACGCAAATTGTTATTTATTAAATACATGTCACATACGCGATAAAGCAAAAGAAAAAGTTTACCATGAAATTGGAAGAGTTAAAAAAATTTTTAGATCAAAAAAAAAGCCACTAGTAATCATTGCTGGATGTGTTGCGCAGGCAGAAAATCAGGAAATGCTTAAAAGAGAACCATACATTGATCTTGTAATTGGACCACAAGCTTATCATAAAATTAATGATACAATCTTAAATCATATCAAAAAAAAGAAAAAAATAGAAGAAACAGAATTTGATGCAATTTCAAAATTTGAATATTTTAATAAGATTAAAAACGACTCAGGTAAAATTTCTTCATTTTTAACAATCCAAGAGGGTTGTGACAAGTTTTGTCATTTTTGTGTAGTGCCATATACAAGAGGTCCAGAATATTCTAGACCATTTAGACAAATTTTGGATGAGGCAAAGTATTTAATAGACTCTGGCACACAAGAAATTATTTTACTTGGGCAAAATGTAAATGCTTACAACAATGGAAAATACAGATTATCGAATTTGATATTAGAAATTGAAAAATATTCTGAAGTTAAAAGAATTAGATACACAACATCTCATCCAAAGGATATGACAGAGGACTTGATTGAAGTTTATAAAAATTCAAAAAAACTTATGCCTTTAGTTCATTTACCAGTTCAGAGTGGATCTGACAAAATTTTAAATCTTATGAACAGGAAACACACCATTAGTTATTATTATAAAGTATATGATCAATTAAAAGAAATTAATCCTAGTATCCAATTTTCTAGCGATTTTATTATAGGTTATCCTGGAGAAGAAGAGGATGATTTTGAGGCTACTTTTGAACTTATTAAAAAGATTAAGTTTATAAACTCTTATTCTTTTATTTTTAGTCCTAGACCAGGAACGGCTGCAGCAGATTTAAAATTAATAGAAAAAAAAATTTCTATGGAAAGATTGGAAAAAATTCAAAGTCAATTATACGACAATCAAATGGATATGAATAAAACATTGGAAGATAAAACAATTAATGTTTTAGTTGAGAATTTAACAGAGGATAAAACCCAAGTTTTTGGTCGATCTGAATATATGACATCAGTTATTTTTA
>Ga0257121_1000516_pt1 | contig 32455 bp, 34 predicted proteins | sample SI106_100metaG_FD_190180 | JGI IMG/M metagenome (GOLD analysis project Ga0257121, IMG submission 190180) | Marine microbial communities from Saanich Inlet, British Columbia, Canada - SI106_100 | ecosystem: Environmental > Aquatic > Marine > Inlet | place: Canada: British Columbia | collected...
AGGACATTAAAACTTTTTGGAATTTGGGAAGTTCCAAAAAACAGATTAGAAATATATTTTTTACAAAAGGAATTCTGGGAGTTTTAGTAGGGAGTGCTATTGGGTTGTTTATAGGGGTTGGTTTTTCTTTACTTCAACAACATTTCGGATTTATTGCAATGGAAGGAAATTTTGTTGTAAACGCTTATCCTGTAGAGTTAAATATTAAAGATGTATTAATAGTAGAAATAACAGTAATTGTTATTGGATTAATTGCGTCTTTTTATCCAGCAAAAGTTTTGACTAATAGATTTTTGAAAAAAGTTTAATTGACAGAAACTGACAAGTAATTGAGGTAGTTTCTCCTAATGGAGTTAGGTTTACAAAATAAATTAAAACTCATATCCCTCAAACTTCAAGGCTACTTCATCTAGTATTTCTTGTATTTCTGTTTCCGATTCGGAAGTTACCATTTTTATTCTGTAGGATTTAAAGTCGTTAATCCCTTTAAAATAATTGGTGTAGTGTCGTTTCATTTCTGATATTCCTAAAACATCTCCTTTCCATTCTATAGAATGTTTTAGGTGTTGTTTGCAAGCTTCTACTCTTTCTTTCATGATAGGTCTTGCTAAATGTTCTCCTGTTTTTAGGAAGTGTTTTATTTCATTAAAAATCCAAGGATTTCCAATAGATCCTCTACCAATCATAGATCCATCTAAGCCAAATTCATCTCTCATCAAAGTTGCCTTTTCTGGTGAGTCAATATCTCCATTTCCGAAAACTGGGATATTCATCCTAGGATTCTCTTTCACCTGTTTTATTAAGGTCCAGTCCGCTTCTCCTTTATACATTTGTTTTCTTGTTCTTCCATGTATAGAAATGGCTTGTATACCTACATCTTGTAATCGTTCTGCAACTTCAACTATGTATTTTGTATTTTCATCCCAACCTAGTCGGGTTTTAACCGTAACAGGAATGTTGGTAGATTTTACAATTTGTTTAGTCATTTCTACCATTTTAGGAATATCTCTTAGTATTCCTGCTCCAGCACCTTTATTTGCTACTTTTTTTACAGGACATCCATAATTAATATCAATAATTTCAGGATTTGCTGATTCACAAATCTTTGTTGCTTCCATCATACTTTCTATATTATTTCCAAAAATTTGTATTCCAATTGGTCTTTCAAAATCGTAAATATCAAGTTTTTGAGTGCTTTTTTTCGCATCTCTAATAAGCCCTTCAGAAGAAATGAATTCGGTAAACATTAAATCGGCCCCATGTTTCTTGCAAAGTGCACGAAATGGGGGGTCACTAACGTCCTCCATTGGAGCAAGCAAAAGAGGGAAGTCTCCTAAATCTATATTTCCTATTTTTACTGACATATTTCCACAAAAATAATTAAACATATGAACCTGAAAGGAATCTTTAGTAATAAATCAGAATCTACAAAACTATTTTTGTTTGTGATGATTGTTTTTATTTCTTCATTAATAGGTATTTTATCTATCGGTATTATTTTTGCAGATGCAGGGGAATTAAAATTTAATCAAGAAAATATTAATCAGTTAAAGATTACGCAGCTTATTTCTTCTGTTTTCATATTTATTATTCCTCCTTTATTGTTTAGTTATTTTGAAAATGATCAATATCTAAAAGGATTAGGATTTAATTCAAAATTTAAACGACAAAATATCTTAATTATACTGATGATTATTTTATTTTCTCAACCATTGGTAGCTTATTGTATGCAATTGAATTTAGATTTTATAAATTTTATTACTGATTACATCCCAAAAGTGATTGAGGGGATGAAGCAAATGGAAGATTCTGCTGAGGAAGCAACAATGGCATTTCTAAAAATGGATAACATTGGAGATCTACTATTCAATTTATTCTTAATTGCAATTATTCCTGCAATTGGAGAAGAAATGTTTTTTAGAAGAGTAATACAAAAGAAATTAAAAAATATTTTAAGAAACCCTCATATTGCAATATTAATAACATCTTTTATTTTTTCAGCAATACATATGCAGTTTTTCGGATTTCTACCAAGATTCTTTTTAGGAATGGTACTTGGGTATTTATTTTATTATTCTGGTAATTTATGGATGTCGGTAATAGCACATTTTATAAATAATGCATTAGCTATTTTATTAATGTATCTTCCTTTTACTGAAAGAATAGATATGGATATTTCTCAGTTAGAAAGAACTGAAATTAGCATGATACAAGCAACAATTTTCCTGATAATAGTTTTGTTTTTTATCTACTTGTATAAACAGATAAATAGTAAAGAAATAGCTTAATTAGCGTCTTTTGCTTTTTTGGTAGAATAGTTAATTTTAAGAGCGTCAGCTTTCCGGAGTTCAGTTTTTACATCCGTTACAATTCCCATTGTTACGTTTTGATCTGCTTTAATTGAGGTAGTCATATACGGAATTTCAGATTCATCTTTCTGTCTTCTTTCGGAATCAATAAATTTTCGTATCTCACTATTAGCAATTATTTCTTCTCTTTTGTAAATAACATCATTTAACTGAACTAGAGCTTTTGTAGATAAATTCATTTGTGATTGCTGACTTTTTGTTGGAGAACCAATATAAATATACGAAACCAACGATTTCTTTTCCATTTTTTTTACCTCAGTTGCTTCAGGTGGAGTTACTGTAACTTTTAATGTTGTTTCTCTCATAACTGTTGTAACCATAAAGAAGAAAAGTAACATAAACACAATATCAGGTAAGGATGCAGTTGATATTGCTGGCATCCCTTTTCCTCCTCCTTTTTTGAATTTACTCATTGTTTTATTAGTTTGCTTTTGTTTCTGCTTCTGAAACTTTCATAGGATAAAAATCCTTTATCTTTTTTTGCTCTTCATTATTAAGTCTATTAAAATCTTTTCCGTAATCTACATTAGATTTTTCGTTTCTTAACTCGTTATACGCTTTTGTTAGTTCGTTTTGCACTTGAATATATGTTTTGTAAGAAGTTCCTTCTTGATTTTGTAATGACACTACTGCTTTATCTGGACTGTCTGAAGAATTTGGCTTCCCCCCATTATTAGTTATAAAAGTTTTTACATCATCTTTTAAAGAAGAAATGGAACCATCTCCATTAATTTCTATTACATTTGTTGGAGAACCAATCCCAGCTAAAATCTTATTGTTTTTATTAATTAGAACTACGAAAATGTTCCTTTTATGAATTTCAGGAATCTCTACATTTTCTTCTGGCATAGGAGGTAATTTTCTAGCGATACCAGAATCTACATCCATAGTTGTAGTTACCAAGAAGAAAATAAGCAATAAGAATGCAATATCAGCCATAGAACCGGCATTTATTTCAGGTAATCCCCTTCTTTTACTTGCCATATTTTAGCTACTAAATTTATTAGAAATTTCAGAGATAATAATTGATCCAACCGCTATACTTGAAAGAATATAAAAAGACCAGATTCCCATTCCAACTATTTTTGAGGTAATATTATCAATACCATATTTCTGATATGATGATAATACTTCATCAGAAGACAATACATAATATGAAAGTCCTAATACTAACAATAATCCTCCTACAGTAAGAAGTGTCTTGGTAGCTGCTTTTTTATTGTTTACCATTTGTATTACAGAAAAAACAATAATTACAATAGCTGCAATAGATAGCATAACTATTGTTAGCCAATAAAAAACATCTAAATTATTTTCAATAAATTCTCCCATAATTATTTATTATTTACAAGGATATCAACTAATTTAATAGAAGCGTCTTCCATATCATTTACAATTGAATCTACCTTAGAGATTAAGTAGTTATAGAAGACTTGAAGAATCATAGCGACAATAAGACCGAATACTGTTGTTAAAAGAGCAACTTTAATTCCTCCTGCAACAAGTGAAGGAGAAATATCACCAGCAGCTTCGATAGCATCAAATGCTCCAATCATACCAATCACTGTCCCCATAAAACCTAGCATTGGAGCTAAGGCAATAAATAAAGAAATCCAAGACAGACCTTTTTCTAAAAGCCCCATTTGAACTCCACCATATGCAACAATTGATTTTTCAACTTGTTCTAATCCTTCATCAGATCTGTCTAATCCTTGATAAAATATAGAAGCAACAGGTCCTCTTGTATTTCTGCAAACTTCTTTAGCAGCATTAACTCCACCACTTTTTAAAGCATCATTTACTTTATTTAGTAATTTTTTAGAGTTAGTAGTAGCCATATTTAAATATATAATTCTTTCAATAGCAAGAGCTAACCCAAGAATCAAACAAAGAAGAACAATTCCCATAAATTCAGGACCACCCTCCATAAATTTTTGTTTAATTATTTGATGAAAATTATCTCCTGCCTCAGAGCTAGTTTGTGCATATGCAGAAAAAGATCCTGTAAGTACAATAGTGATAAGTATAAATCCTTTTTTCATTTTAGTTTAATTTTTAAAATTTAGTCTCGCAAATGTATAAAAAATATATTTTAGTTTTAGCTTATTGCAGATTGAAATCTCTTGTTTACTTCTTCCCAGTTTATAACATTAAAAAATGCATTTATATAATCTGGTCTTCTGTTCTGATAATTTAAGTAGTAAGCATGTTCCCAAACATCTAAACAGAGTATTGGAGTACATCCACATTGGTCGTCCATTAAAGGGTTATCCTGATTTGCAGTTGAGGATACTTTTAGTTTCCCATTATTTACTCCAAGCCAAGCCCATCCAGATCCAAATCTTGTTCCGGCTGCTGATGAAAAAATAGTTTTAAATTCCTCAAATGAACCAAAAGAATCATTAATTGCTTCTGCAATTGATCCAGATGGTTCTCCACCACCATTTGGACTCATGATACTCCAGAATAAACAATGGTTAAAATATCCCCCACCATTATTTCTTGCTCCACCACTCAATCCTGAATTAGCGCAGATTTCTTCAATAGACTTTCCTTCTAAATCTGTTCCTGCAATTGCATTATTTAGATTATCGGTATATCCGTTATGATGTTTGCTATGATGAATTTCCATGGTTCTAGCGTCAATATGTGGCTCTAATGCATCATAGGCGTAAGGTAATTTTGGTAATTCGAATGACATAATTTTTGTTTTTGATTAGGTTGCTAATATACTAATATGGAGTATAACTATTATCTATTGTTTTATTTAAAATATCTCCTCCAATTAAATATAAACTTTTATCTTCTGTTTTTTTTGTTTCTGGGTTCTTTCTTTTAATATTTTCCGATGTTTTATTTATCCAATTTTCTGTATAATCTAATTTTAAAAAATCAAGAATATCTTTAATTTTTTTAGATGGTGAATCAATAAAATCTTGGTAAGAAAGGTGTATAAAATTACCTTTATTTTCTTTTCTAAAGAATCGATTACTTTCTTCTATGGAAAGTTTCCATTCCCACATTCCCTTTTCCTTATCACTGTTAATTTTTGTTTTAAAAAGAATGTTATTATCTGAAGAATATTTCTTTAAAAGCTCATATTTCTCTCCTCCAAACCAATTTCGTTTTTGTATTCTTTTTTCAATTGATTTACTTACTTCTAATCCATTCCTAGTTAAATAAATATATTTCGCATCTGGAAATGATGCGTTCAGAAATTCTAATCTAAAATTATTGATTGGAAGTTTTTCTAAAAGTATTATTGAGTTTCCTAAAACTTGTTCTCTAAAGAAGAGGTGATGTAATAAATTATTTTTTTTTGAGATTACATCTTTTTTATCTGCATAAAGTTTTGGATTTTGAGTATTTTTATTCCAAATATTAAATTCCGGATAAGCTTTGTTCCACAAATCTCGTCTTTCATTTAAATATTTAATTTTAGGGTGATTAGATAAAGTATTTCCTAAAATTGTTGTCCCTGATCTGCCACAACCTATAATAAAAACTGGGGAAAAAGTAGATTTATTTTTTTTAAGATTAAAAAGAATATTTTTTACAAATTCTTTAATCATTTTAAAGTAGAATTTGCCAAGCTTCCTCTGAATTTCCTTCCAAAAGAAGTTGTTTTGCTTTTTCATGCTTTTCAGATACAGTAAAACTATTTTCAGATACAGTTTTTGCAGGAATACTTTCTGCAGAGGCTAAAATAGCTAGTTCATTTCCAGTTAAGATTTCAGAATTTCTAATTTCTTCAGGAAGTTTATCTATTCCCATTCCCAACCTAGAAATAGGTTTTGTAATTTTATAAAGTGATTCTTTAGTGGTTTTACCGTACCAATCTGATCCCAATCTACTTACTATATTTAGTTTTAAAGGATCAATTGCATTATTATCATCTAAGATATCTTCTTCAATATGCATTTTCAGAACTTCACAAAGCACTAAACTCCCCGCCCCTCCTTTGTCTCCTAAAGCAATAATATCAGTAACTTTACATTCAAAATTAATTGGAGATTCTTTAATTCTTGATGGTGTAATTAGATCTGATTTCACCTCAGTAAAACCTGCTTTTTCAAATTCGTTTGTTTTGGCATCAAATTCACAAGAGGATAGAGACACTTGTTGCCCAATTTCTTCTGTTACTAAGGAAATAACACATTCTTTTATTTGATGAACATTGTCTAAAGTATGTTTTGAAGTGTTGTTTCTTACTCTTCTTACAGGAGAAAAAATCAAAATAGGTGGATTTATTGAAAATACATTAAAGAAAGAGAATGGACTTAAATTCTTATTTCCATTTGCATCAATTGTACTTACAAAAGCAATAGGTCTTGGTGTAACAGCTGCTGATAAATATTGGTATAATCCATCAGTTTCTCCCGATTTTACATCTATTGTTTTAATCATTTTTTAAGTTTTAGTATGGAATGATTACTTTCTGATTTTACTATTTTATTACTGATTTTACCCAGTCCTTCAATTTGCATTTCAATTTGATCTCCTTCTTCTATCCACCTCTCTCTATAATCCAAATTTTCTCTTTTTCCGCTTCCATTTATTTCTAATAAACATCCTGTTCCTACTGTTCCCGATCCAATTACATCTCCAGGGAAAAGTTCTACTCCATAAGATGCTCTTTCAATTATTTCAGCAAAGGTCCAATTCATGTCTTTTGCATTTCCTTCAGATACTAACTCTCCATTTACAAAGCACTTCATGTTTAAATCGTATTTATTTCCACAAGGTGTATCTATAATCTTAGAGAATAATTCATCAGGAGTTACTAAGTAAGGCCCTAATACATTTGCAAAATCTTTCCCTTTTGCAGGGCCTAAACTGAGCCTCATTTCTTCCATTTGTAATCTTCTACAGCTTAAATCATTTAAGATACAAAATCCTGCAATGTGTTGATCAGCATCTTTTGATAAAATATTCCGCCCTCCTTTCCCAATAACAATAGCGAATTCTAATTCGAAATCTAATTGTTCAAAATGATCTGGCATAAGTTTTATTTCTTCTCCATCTGCAAACATTGTATTATGATTAGAAAAATAAAACACAGGGAATTGATCAAACTCTGAGATCATATTAAGTCCTCTGTTTTTTCTAGATGTTTCTACATGCTGACGAAAAGCATATGCGTCTCGGAAAGAAGTAGGATTAGGTATAGGAGGCAGAAGATTAATATCTTTAAAATCATGCTTTACACAATCATCATTGCAAATATGTAACGCAATCTGATCTTGATAGTTTTCAACTTGAAACATATCTACTAATGAAATATCTCCAAAGTAATTATTTAGATTATAAATAAGATTATCTTCTACAACTCCAATCTGATGACTCTCAGAATTCTGTATTTTGTAGGTGATTAGTTTCATTAGTTTGCAAAAATATCAATTAATATTTTAGTGTATAATATAAATTCTCTTTTATATCTTATATTTGCACAAAACAAATTGCAAAATGCCAAGATATCATAAATTAGGTAAAATACCACACAAAAGGCATACCAGCTTTAGAAAAAAGGATGGTAATATTCATTATGAAGAACTTTTCGGTACAATTGGTTTTGATGGAATGTCATCATTATTATATCATTTGCACCGACCTACACAGGTAAAAGAAATTAAAAAGGGCTATTCGGTTTCTCCAGAAATTGCAGTGAATAAAAATCTAAAATCATATTTACTAAAAGGATTTGAAGCTCCAAAAGTTGCAGATCATTTAGAAAGTAGAATCTCCATACTATTGAATAATGACGTGAATATTCTACTTTCGGCTCCAACTAATTTGGAAGAAGATTATTTTTATAAAAATACCGATGGAGATGAAGTTATATTTGTTCATAAAGGGACAGGAACTTTAAGGTCATTTGTAGGGAATATAGATTTTAAGGAAGGTGATTATTTGGTGATTCCAAGAGGAATGATTTATACCATGAAATTTAATAGTTCAGAAAACAGATTATTTATTGTAGAATCATATACCCCAGTTTACACACCAAAAAGATACAGAAATTATTTTGGACAATTGTTAGAACACTCTCCATATTGTGAAAGAGATTTAAGAATTCCAGAAGAATTAGAAACACATGACGAGCAAGGAGATTTTATTATTAAAATAAAAAAGGAACAAATGATTCATGAATATACTTACGCATCCCATCCTTTTGATGTGGTAGGTTGGGATGGATACAACTTCCCTTACGCATTTTCTATTCATGATTTTGAACCTATCACTGGAAGAGTTCATCAACCACCTCCTGTGCATCAAACTTTTGAAACAGATAGATTTGTAATTTGTTCTTTTTGCCCAAGAATGTATGATTATCATCCTGAGTCAATTCCCGCTCCATACAATCATTCTAATATTGATTCAGATGAAGTTCTTTATTATGTAGATGGAGATTTTATGAGTAGAAACCATGTAGAAGAAGGATTTATCTCTTTACATCCTGCGGGAATTCCTCACGGACCACATCCAGGAGCAATGGAAAGAAGTATAGGAGAAACAAAGACGGATGAATTGGCAGTAATGGTAGATACTTTTGCACCATTAAAATTAACTAAAGCAGCAATTGATTTATCGGATGGGAAGTACCATCAATCATGGCTTGAAAAATAAATATTAAAAGATGAGAGAAGACTTAACAAAAATAAACAATACGACTTATTCCTTGGATAAAATATTCCCAGATGCACAGGATTTTTTACCTTTACTAGGGACAGATTATGTTGAGTATTATGTGGGAAATGCTAAACAAGCGGCTCACTTTTATAAAACTGCTTTAGGTTTTCAATCTTTAGCATATGCTGGGTTGGAAACTGGTGTTACGGATAGAACTTCTTATGTTGTGGTTCAGGATAAAATCCGAATTGTATTTACTACACCTATGCCAGGAGATAATAATGAGATTTTTGATCATATCAAAAAACATGGTGACGGGGTAAAGGTTATTGCTCTTTGGGTGGATGATGCAAAAAAGGCTTGGGAAGAAACAACAACTAGAGGAGCTGAATCTTACTTTGAACCAAAAACAGAGAAGGATAATGATGGTGAGGTGGCAACATCAGGGATTAAAATTTATGGAGATACTGTTCATGTTTTTGTTGAGCGTAAAAACTATAATGGAACTTTTATGCCAGGTTTTGAGAAATGGGAATCACATTATAACCCAGATCCAGTTGGATTGAAATACATTGACCATATGGTGGCAAATGTAGGTTGGAATGAAATGAATATTTGGGAGAAATTCTATAATGAAACTATGGGATTTGCTAACCTTATTACTTTTGATGATAAAGATATTTCTACTCAGTATACTGCCTTAATGAGTAAGGTGATGACTAATGGAAATGGGAGGGTAAAGTTTCCAATTAATGAACCAGCAGAAGGAAAAAAGAAATCTCAGATTGAAGAATATCTGGATTTTTACGATGGACCAGGATGTCAGCATATTGCAGTGGCAACAGATGATATTGTATCAACAGTTTCCGTGATGAAAGAAAGAGGAGTTGAGTTTTTAACTATACCGGATACTTATTATGATACTGTTCTTGATAGAGTAGGGGAAATAGATGAAGAAATTTTGACACTTAAGAAACATGGTATATTAGTAGATAGAGATGATGAAGGTTATTTATTACAAATATTTACCAAGCCCTTAACAGACAGACCCACACTTTTTTTTGAAATTATACAAAGAAAAGGAGCTCAATCTTTTGGGAAAGGAAACTTTAAAGCTCTTTTCGAATCAATTGAAGCAGAACAAGAAAGAAGAGGAACACTATGATTACACATTTAAAAATTAGAGACAAAGCTCCATCAATAAATTCTGTAGATCAGAATGGAGATTCAATTACATTAGAACAATTTAAAGGAAAGAAAGTAGTATTATACTTTTATCCAAAAGATATGACTCCTGGATGTACGGTTCAGTCTTGCAATTTGAGAGATAATTATCAAGCACTTTTAGATAAAGGATATGTGGTATTGGGATGCTCTGCTGATAGCCCAGAAAGACATGTAAAATTTATTAAAAAACATGATTTGCCTTTTCCACTTATTTCGGATGAAAGCAAAGTAGTAATAAACGATTATGGAGTATGGGGTCCCAAAAAATTTATGGGAAGAGAATATGATGGAATACATAGAACTACTTTTGTGATTGATGAAAATGGAATAATAGAAGATATTATTTCAAAAGTAAACACAAAAGAACATACAAATCAAATATTAAAATAAATACTATGAAAAAGTTACTAATACTATTACTATGTGCTCCATTATTCACTAAATCACAGATAAAAATACCAGCAATATTTTCTTCTAGTACTTCTGCTGGAAGTATAACATATGAGCAAGCTAATGATATAGAATTTGCACAACAATACAAAAACAACACGAAATTTGATTCTTATCTTACAAAAGACGATGTTCAAATAAAAATTGGAGACATCTTAGAGATTGGGAATGCATTTATGGAAGGTCCAAACTGGAAAATGTTTGATAGAACATATGAAGCTGGCGATGTTTTTCAATCTATATACAATGGAGATATTCAAAATAGAGATATAGAGAAATACAAACATCTTCCATATAGTCAATCAGGTAATAAGGTAGTTGTTCATTCTATTTATGTTAAACACAAAAAGTATACTGGATATAATCCTTTAAAAAACAAAAAAGAAACTCCCTTATATATTGTTTTATTTGTAAAACCAGTAAAAGACGGAATAGTTTCTTCGATATTAGGTTATCCTAGAATAACTATTATAGATTTAGAAGAAGCGTTTAATATTGGAGAGGTTATTAATCCGAATCCTTCGTTAACAAGACCAGAGGCGATTAGAAAATTAAAGGAGAGCAAAGACTTATTTGAGATAGATATGTTAAGTGAAGAAGAATATAATCAAATAAGAAATAAACTTACTCCAATTATAAATAATAACTAAGGGAGTTAGTTAAATGTAATTATTTCAGAAAGAGAATTTCATATCACTAGAATACAGTCCTGACTGTTTGCGGTGAGGAAGGGATTCGAACCCCCGAAACAGTTTCCCGTTTACACGCTTTCCAAGCGTGCGCCTTAAGCCACTCGGCCACCTCACCAAAATTCTGGCAAATCTAATAAATTACACTGTAATTTCTCCTCTCAAAGAAAGTTTAAATTGAGTTTTTATTTCATCATTTTTCAATCCCTTACCCCTTAAGTACATTAGTTTTGTAATAGCCGTTTCAGTAGTCATATCCTTTGCACTTATTACTCCTATTCTCTTTAGTTCCGAGCTATTTTCATATTTTCCTTGTTGTACACTCCCTCTCAAGCATTGACTGCAATTCACGATTATTTTTCCATTCTCAATCGCTTCTTTCAAAATAGAAATAAATTTTTTGTTGGAAGTTGAATTCCCAGATCCAAAACTTTCCATCACTGTTGTTTCAGAGTTCTCTATAATTGATTTTACTATTTTTTCTGAGATTCCAGGAAATAATTTCAATACGCTTATATCAGTATTCATATTTTCAGAAACAGACAGTTGTTTCGTATCTTTATTTCTTAATAAAGAGGTATTGTATTTTATATTAATACCAACCTGAGCAAGTGCGGGTAAATGAGGAGATTCAAAGGCTTCAAAATTCTCTGAATTTACTTTCACCGTTCTATTTCCTCTAAAAAGTTTATCCTCAAAATAAATACAAACCTCTGATATTTTATCTGAAGCCGCAATTTCTATTGCAGTAATTAAATTTTCCTTTGCGTCTGTTCTTCTGGCTCCAATTGGAATTTGACTTCCTGTAAGGATAACCCCTTTGTTTAATCCTTCCAACATAAACGAAAGAGCAGAAGCGGTATACGCCATAGTATCTGTTCCATGAAGAATTACAAAACTATCATATTGATTATACTGTTTTTCAATTATCTTAGAGATTTCAACCCAATTTTCTGTATTCATATCAGATGAGTCAATAGCATTTTTAGTTGAAACATGTTCTACATTAGCATCACATTCTTTTAGTTCCGGAAAAGCATTTAATATAGAATCAAAATTAAAAGGAACTAGAGAATCTTTTCCTTCTTTTTGCATTCCAATAGTTCCCCCCGTATAAATAAGTAAAATATTTTTCATTATATCTTAAATAATTTTAAAGCATTATTAGTTGTTGTATCTGCTACATCTTCTATACTGATTTCATGAATTTCAGAAAGTTTTTCAGCAATATTAATAATATACTTACTTTCATTTCTTTTCCCTCTATGAGGAGTTGGAGCAAGATATGGGGAATCAGTTTCTAAAAGTAAATGTTGAATATCTATTTCTTTCATTGTTTTATCTAATCCAGAATTCTTGAAAGTTAAAACACCACCTATGCCCAAATAAAAATTACCTAAGTCAGTTATTTTTTTTGCATCTTCCACACTTCCGGTAAAACAATGAAATACACCACTTAAATTTTTATCATTCAAACTTTCTACAATTTCAATTGCCTCATTAAATGAATCTCGAGTATGAATAACAATAGGTAATTTATGTTTTTTTGCTAAATTTAGCTGAAAAATAAAAGATTCCTTTTGCAAAGGCAGAGTAGATTTATCCCAATATAAGTCGATCCCTATTTCACCAACTGCAATAATTTTTTCTTTATTTAACAGTTCTTCTACATGCAATAATTCCTTCTCCATACTTTCAGATTTCACATCACAAGGGTGTAAACCCATCATAGCATAGCAAGTTTTTGGATATTTTTTGCATAAATCCAGCATATCTTTTGTTGTTTCTGAGCTTATGTTTGGTAAAAATAATTTATCTATTCCACTACTAATAGAATCCGAAATTACAGTATCAATATCTTCCGAAAATTGTTCCAAATAAAGATGTGTGTGCGTATCAATAAACTTCATACTGCAATATTAGAATAAAATAATTAGTTTTACAGTCGTGCAAAAGCCATTAAAAATATTAGTAGTTCGTTTTAGTTCAATTGGAGATATTGTTCTCACTTCTCCGGTTGTTCGGATTCTGAAAAATCAACTAAATGCTGAGGTACATTTTATCACTAAAAACGTGTATAAATGTTTGATAGAATACAACCCAAATATTGATAAAGTTTATAGTATAGATACTGATATAAAAGAAGTTGTTTCGGAGTTAAAAAACGAGAATTATGATTGGATTATTGATTTGCATAATAATATCAGATCATCTCAACTAAAGAGGATTAGAGTAAAAAGTAGAAGTTATAAAAAACTAAATTTACAAAAGTTTTTACTAACTAATTTCGGAATAAATAGGATGCCAAAAACGCACACTGTTGATAGATTCTTAGATACAATTTCACATCTAGGAGTAAAAAATGATGGTAAAGGGTTAGATTTTTTTCTTTCAAAGAAAGATGAAGTTGACATTTCAGTAAAGGATTATATCTGCTTTGCAATTGGAGGAAATCATTTTACCAAAATATTACCTACAACAAAGATTATAGAAATCTGTAAAAAAATTAATAAAACCATTGTTTTAATAGGAGGAGAAGATGATTATAATCGTGCAGAAGAAATAGAAAATGAAGTTGGAAGAAAAGTAATTAATTTATGCGGAAAGTATAGTATTAATCAGTCAGCACATATTATGAAACATGCTAAATACTTAATTACACATGATACTGGATTTATGCATATAGCTGCTGCTTTTCAGATGAAGATTTACTCAGTATTTGGTGGAACCCATCCTGATTTAGGATTTACTCCTTATCTACCTAATCCTGAAAACAAAATTATACAAGTGGAAAATTTAAGTTGTCGTCCATGTCATAGATACGGGAAAAGTAAATGCCCAGAAGGACATTTTAATTGCATGAATTTAATTGATACGGATTTATTTATTGAATAAAGCTTTTAGCTCCGTAGCTTCTTCTGCTTTCATTTTCCCTGCAAGTATTAAGGAAAGCTGTCTTCTTCTAAGTGCGGCATCAAATCTTTCTTTTTCTAAATCAGTTTCTGGATTAATTGCAGGAACAGAAGTAGGTTTGTTTGTATTATCGACCGCTACAAAAGTATAAATTGCTTCATTACATTTTGTTTTTTTTCCATTTTGCATATCTTCTATCCAAACGTCAATTATTACTTCCATTGATGAAGAAAAAGAACGAGAAACATTTGCTTCCAGAGTTACTATACTTGCTTGAGGAATTGGATGTCCGAAAGAAACATTATTTACAGAAGCTGTAACGCAACTTCTCCCCGAATGTCTTTGTGCTGAGATAGCCGCCACTATATCCATCCAATGTAACAATCGTCCTCCCATTAAGTTCTTCAGATTATTTGTATCGTTTGGCAAAACAATTTCTGTTTGAGTTGATCTAGATTGTGAAGGAGTTTTTAGTTGCATATTTATAAAGATAAAATCCAGCTAGATTTACCTTCTGACTTTAGGTCCTGTAACATTGAAGTAGCTTTCTCTTTTGTGTCAAAATTTTCATAACAAACACGAATTAATCCATTTCTATTTGTTCCGATAATCTCAGCATTGTAGTTTTGTTCTTGTAGCTGATTTACTAATCTGATTGCGTTCTTTTCTGAACGAAAAGAACCAGCAATAACTGAAAAGTTCATTTCTATTATTTCTTCTTTTTTCTCCTTAGGTTGTTTTGTTTCTATTGGAGTCACTTCAATAGTAGTAGTTTCTTTCATTTCTTCTACTTCTTGTTTAGGAGATATTATTTTGGGATTTTCAAAAGATGAAAACGGATTTAAATTGGCCATTTGAGAATAAATCTCATTAATTTTGTCTTCTTGTGTAATACTAATAAATGATAATCCAATAATTGGAAGTAAAATTGCAGCAGCTCTCCATACTTTTTTTCTTCCAGTTTTTGTAGAAATTGGTTTTATTATTTCTTCAACTTTTTTCTCAATCTTATCTACTTTTTTAGTACTTTGAGAAGAAAGACCGAAAGAGTTTGGGTTATAATTAGTAAACGAATCTTGTAAAAACAAGATATTTCCAGTTAAGTCTGCAGAAATTAATCCAACTTTATCTATTCTAAAAGTTCTTATTTTCTGAATTTTTTCATTAATGTTTTTTACATAATCTGAAACTAATTCTTTTGCATTTTCATTAGATATTATTTCAGAATTTGAAATATGATTTATTAATAATCCATCATTTTTTTTCAGATTTTTATTAAATAAAATCTCCTTTGATGGAGGATAAATAGTATTTGTATTTTTATTTAAAACAGCAGATTGATTGTTCCCAACAAACCCACCAAATTCTGGAATAATTACACAATCGTGTAAAAAAAGTAATTCAGAAATATATATGTCAATTGTTTTTTTCATCTTGGCTAAACTATGCATTTTTTGAATGAAACTCTACAATCTTTTCAATATCTTCAGTAGTATCTACCGATTGAGATTCAAATTCAGTAATTCCTACCTTAATTTTTAATTTATTATCCAACCACCTGAGTTGTTCCAGATTTAGATCTTGCTCACTTTTACTTGGAGAGAGTTTAGTTATTTTTTCTAAGATATCTGCTCGAAAAGCGTAGATTCCAATATGTTTATAGAAATTTTTTTTATGAAATTCTTCTTCCGTTATTTCATGATTTCTAACAAATGAATTCGCATTATTTTCTTTATCAAAAAATACTTTTACTTTATTTATATCTGTAAGAGTGGTGTAATCTTCTATTTTCTTTGATAAAGTTGCAATTTGCACATTTATATCATCAAACAAAGAGATAAGCTGACTAATTTGAGAAGGTTCAATAAAAGGTTCGTCACCTTGGATATTTACAATTACATCAAAATTTTCGATAGATTTTCTTAAGACTTCTCCACATCTTTCAGTTCCATTTTCATGGTTTTTTGAGGTCATCATGACATTTCCTCCAAAAGATTTCACATGAAAAGAAATTCTTTCATCATCAGTAGCAACAATAACTTTATGAAGATTATTGCATAGAGATGATTTCTCATAAACTCTTTGTACCATGCTTTTTCCTAAAATTTCAGCAAGAGGTTTCCCGGGAAACCGGCTAGAATTATATCTGCAGGGTATCACTCCTAAAACTCTCATTATATTTTCATATTACATTGCAGAGCAATAGTTCGTGGAGGCATCATATTGGCTGGACGACTCATATATTCTCTATTAAGTAGATTATTTATTACTAAAGAAATCTTAGTGACATCATTTAACTGATAAGAGGTTCTGACATCAACAATAAAATCTCCATTTTTAAATTTCTCTCTAGCTTCAGGAATCCCTCCCACTATTTCTTCTGCAAAGAATTCTGATGCGAAAATCTTATCAATGTTTTTCATGAAATCATTGTATCTGAAACTGGACCCAAGAGACAATTTTTTATAAATTAATTCCATATCTAACTTTGCTATGTGATTATATCGGTATTTTAATATTGAAGGATCAGAGCTACTGTTACTGTATGTGACAATATTCCCTAGTACTTCAGCATAGACTTCAGTTGTGTCCAAAGGAATAGGGTTCATATAAGTATATCCTCCCAAAATATTTATACTTAAATCTTCATTTAACTTTCCTTGACCACTTAAACTAAGTTCTAAACCACTTATTCTAGTTTCCCCTACATTTACTGACTTAAATCCAACTCCATAACTCCCATCATTAAATTCCCAAAGACCAAAGCTAAATTCCATCATATCATCATATTCCATTATAAAGGCAGCTGCATCAAAATACCCCATCCAATTGTCCATCTTTAAAGCTTGTTTTATAGCAATTTCAGAGCTCCATCCACTTTCTGGTTTTAATTCTGGATTTGGGAAAATTTCAATCCCAGAATAGTTTGTAGATATGAACATTTCAGCCATTGACGGGAACCTAAACCCTTGTCCCCATGAAGTTCTTAGATAAGTTGCTTCAGCAATTTGATAATTCAATCCAGCACGAAAGACTGGTTTTGCTCTTGCGTACTCGTTAATTGAGTCTCCATTTATCAGATATTTTTGTTCAGACCTTACTTTGAAATATTCATATCTTGTACCTAAAGACAAATTAACTTTATTCCATTTCTTATCTAGTTGTGAATATAATGAATGGTTTTGTCGGTAATTATTTCCTTGAAAAAGATCAGATCTAGCAAGTACTATTTCATTAGTTGTTCCAGTAGTTACTCTTAAATTTATTGCTTTAAAATTGTGTTGCCATTGATAATCAGAATAGAAAGTCTCGGACTCATTATCTTGCGCATCATCTTGTCCATTAGTACTATTATCATTAATTACTTTTAAGTATCTAGTCTTGAGATTATGAGTGTTATTTTCTGTGACATATTGTATAAAAGGATCTATATTGTAGGTATCTCCATTAGTATTAGTTATTTCGTTATTTAAAGGAATATATGCCTGATCTAAACCATTCCATATTATTGCAGAACCAGTAGTTTGATATAAGAAATTTGCATTAACACCGTATGATAATCCAGTATATTGTTTAGATTTATATCTGGAATTAAGATTCCATCTTAATCTATCTGTTATTTCTCCCTCTCGGTAACCTTCATCCTTAAAATAATTCCCTCCGATTGTTAAATCTAAGTTATCAATTTTTCTGGAATGGGAAAATTCAGTTCCATAGAATTGCTGCCTATTATCTCCCCACCAATTTAATACATCTCTTTTTGCATGATCAGTAACACCAAAATGAGTTGTAATTTTTGTATAACCTACAGATGGATTTTTTTCTATTTCAGATAATTTTGGGAAAGCAGTTCTGATATTAATCACTCCATTTAGAGCAGAGGAACCATAAAGTGCTGAAGAAGCTCCTTTGATCACCTCCACCTGATTTATGTTTTCGGTAGCAATAAGTTTCCATTGTACCTGTCCTGCATCTCCAGAAATTAAAGGCATGTCATCTACCATTACAAGAACTCTACTACCAGCTCCGTAACTCCAACCACTTCCACCTCTAATATTAGCTTGACCATCTGTAATATTAACACCAGGAACTTGTTCCATAGCAGTTTGGATATCAGTAGTGTTTTTATTTTCAATTAATGATGGACTTATTACCTCCATAGATACTGTTATCTCCTCAATCTTTTGTTCAAATTTCCCAGCAGAAATTACAACGGTACCAATTTGTTGGATAGCAGTTTTCAATTTTATATTAAATTCTGACTTACCATCAATATTTTTTACAATGCTTTCATATCCTATATATTTAAAAGTAATAGTTCTTTCATTTTCTTTTAGTTCTAAAGAAAATTTTCCATCAATATTTGTTGTAGTTCCGTTTGTATTACTCAAAATTACATTTACACCAATCAATGGTTCTCGTGTATTTTCATCAATTACGATACCTGATATTTTTTGTGACAAAGCTGATGAAAAAGAAATTAGAAGTACAACGATAGATAAATATTTTCTCATATTTTTACATTTCAAATAAAAACAAAGATAAACATTTGAATGAGTTACAAAAGTGATTTAATATATAAGATAGCCATTTCAAGAATAAAAGGAGTTGGAGATATTACTGCCAAAAAACTTATTTCGCATTGCGGATCTGCTAATTTAGTTTTCAAAGAAAATAAAAAATCATTAGAAAGTATTCCGAATATAAATAAGAAAATAATTGAGCTTATCAATGATCCAGAAAGTTTAAAAAGAGCAGAAAAAGAAATAAGATTTATGGAAAAAAACAATGTGAATCATTTGTTTTATACCGACAAAAATTACCCCAGCAATCTCAAACTTTGTATGGATGCTCCTGTGAATCTATTTTATAAAGGAAGTGTAAATTGGAATAATCAAAGGTTTGTTTCAATTGTTGGAACCAGAAAGTGCACACAATTCGGAAAAGAATTCACTGAGAATATTGTGAGTGAACTTTCAAAATATAATGTAGTAATTGTAAGCGGACTGGCTTTTGGTATTGATATTGCATCGCATAAAGCGGCTCTTAATAATAATATGCAAACCGTTTCAGTTTTAGCTCATGGTTTAGATAGAGTTTATCCTTCTCAGCATGCAAAATACACAAAAGAAATAATAGAAAATGGAGCTTTACTAACTGATTATATAAGCGAAACAAAACCAGAGAGGCAGAATTTCCCTAGTAGAAATAGAATTGTAGCTGGACTATCAGAAGCAACTATTGTAGTTGAGAGTTCTAAAAAGGGAGGATCTTTAATTACAGCAGATATTGCAAATTCATACAACAGAGATGTGTTTGCAGTGCCAGGGAAACCGAAAAGCAAACAATCAGAAGGGTGTAATCATCTTATAAAATCGCATCAGGCAATACTCTTAGATAGCGTAACAGATATTGTAAAAAACTTAAATTGGGATGTTCAAGAAAAATCAGATCAACAAACAATTTTTACTAATTTATCAGATGAGGACTTAAAATTGATAAATGTTTTAAATACAGAATCACTACATGTAGACGAACTAAAAAAGAAATTAAATTGGGATAGTTCTAAGGTTGCAAAACATCTATTACAAATGGAATTTGAAAATTTGATTGTTTCTTTGCCAGGAAAAATTTATAAAAGACGAATGTAAAGAATATTTGTTATTAAAAAAATACTCTACATTTGCCAAAATATTTTGAAACTAAAACATAAATTAATATAAAAGAATGGAAAAGAGAATTCACGATTTTATGAATGAAGTTGCCGCTAAAAATGTAGGTGAAACAGAATTTTTGCAAGCGGTTGAGGAGGTTGCAGAAGTAATTCTCCCGTTTATAGAAGAAAACCCAAAGTATAATAACAAAATGTTATTGGAAAGAATGGTGGAGCCAGAAAGAGTATTAATGTTTAGAGTTCCTTGGTTAGATGACAAAGGAAACACTCAGGTAAACAGAGGTTACAGAGTAGAATTTAACTCTGCTATTGGACCATATAAAGGAGGATTGAGGTTTCACCCTTCAGTAAACTTATCAATATTAAAGTTTTTAGGGTTTGAGCAAGTATTTAAAAACTCATTAACTACACTCCCAATGGGAGGAGGAAAAGGAGGTTCAGATTTTAACCCAAAAGGTAAATCCGACAATGAAGTGATGAAATTTTGTCAATCTTTTATGACGGAATTGTGTAAACATATAGGTCCAAATACGGATGTTCCCGCAGGTGATATAGGAGTTGGTGGAAGAGAGATTGGATATATGTTTGGTCAATACAAAAGAATCCGTAATGAATTTACGGGTGTTTTAACTGGTAAAGGAATGAGTTGGGGAGGTTCTTTAATCAGACCAGAGGCTACAGGATATGGTAATGTATATTTTGCACAAAACATGTTAGAAGTGAAAGGTGATTCCTTTAATGGAAAAACAGTTTCTATTTCTGGTTCAGGTAATGTAGCACAATACGCTTGTGAAAAAGCAACTGAATTAGGAGCTAAGGTGGTAACTCTTTCAGATTCTTCAGGATATATTTATGATTCAAACGGAGTTGATGATGAGAAATTGGCATTTGTAATGGATCTTAAAAATGTAAGAAGAGGAAGAATTAAAGAATATGCCGAGAAATATGGATGTGATTTTCATGAAGGAAGACCATGGGGAATAAAGTGTGATATTGCACTTCCTTGTGCGACACAAAACGAATTGAATGATGAGGAAGCAAAAACTTTAATTGCAAACGGATGTATGTGCGTTTCTGAGGGGGCGAATATGCCATCTACTCCTGAAGCGATTGAGGTATTCCAAAATGCAAAAATCTTATTTGCTCCAGGAAAAGCATCTAATGCTGGTGGGGTAGCTACCTCTGGATTGGAGATGAGTCAAAACTCTTTAAGAATGAATTGGACTAGAGAAGAGGTAGACTCAAAACTAAAAAATATTATGAAAGACATTCATTCTTCTTGTATTGAATATGGCACAGAAGGAGAGTATGTTGATTATGTAAAAGGAGCTAATATTGCAGGTTTTGTAAAAGTGGCAGATGCTATGTTGGATCAAGGGTTAGTATAATTACTAAATAGCATATAATATAAAGGAATCTTTTTCCACCTTTTTTTAATTTTTGCAATAACATATGAATATATTTAAAATAATATTACTGATTTTTTTTGGTATTCCTTTATTTATTACGGGGCAATCAAACGACACAATTAAATTTATAGGAGTTGGAGATATGATGTTAGGCACTAACTATCCTTCGGAATTATATTTGCCACCTAAAGGCATTAATTTATTTGAGAATGTTGATAGTATTCTTAAAAGTGCAGATGTAACTTTCGGCAATTTAGAGGGGACAGTATTAAACTCAGGAGGTACAGTAAAAAAATGTGGAGACCCCTCACTTTGTTATGCATTTAGACAGCCAGAGTATTTAGTTGATCAATTAGTAAATGCTGGATTTGATATTTTATCAATAGCAAATAATCATATAGGAGATTTTGGTGAGATTGGGAGAGAAAACACAGTAAATGTATTAAATGAAAAGGATTTTTGTTTTGCAGGTACAGAATCTATTCCTTGGGATACAATTACTATTAATAACTTAAAGATTGGCTTTTGTGCTTTCTCTCCTAATAGTAAAACAATTCAAATTTCAGACCAAAAGTATGCAAATGAATTAGTAAAGTTTTTAGATTGTCTTTGTGATGTTGTAGTGGTAAGTTTTCATGGTGGAGGTGAAGGTTCTGATAGAACACATATTACCAGAGAAATAGAATATTGCTATGGAGAAAACAGAGGAAATCCTTATAAATTCTCTCATCAAGTGATTGATAATGGAGCTGATATAGTTTTTGGTCATGGTCCTCATGTTACAAGAGCATTGGAAATATATAAGGATAGACTGATTTGTTATTCTTTGGGTAATTTTTGCACCTATAAAAGATTTAATTTGAAGGGAGTAAATGGTATAGCTCCAATAGTTGAAGTAAATGTAAATAAAGAAGGAGAATTTATTAGTGGAAATGTGATTTCAATTAAACAAATTGGAGAAGGAATTCCTATTATTGATAAGGATAAAAACGTTTTAATTGAAATTAAAAAATTGATAGCTTCAGATTTTCCAGAAAGCAAAATTGTTTTTAATGAATCATCTTTTACTAAAGTTGAGTAAATAATTGACATCTAAGTATGATTTCAGGAGTATTTTCACCTCCTTTTTTTAATTGCGTACTTTTGTTTCCAAAAATAAAATAAAACTATGTACGGAAAATTACAATCTCAATTACAAGAAGAACTTTCAAATATTAAAGATGAGGGTTTGTATAAAAGAGAAAGAATAATTATGAATCCTCAAGGATCTCTTATCCGAGTAAGTACTGGAGAAGAGGTTCTTAATTTTTGTGCAAACAATTATCTTGGTTTGTCTTCTCACCCAGAAGTAATTCAGGCTGCAAAAGACACTTTAGATACACATGGTTATGGTATGTCTTCCGTTCGTTTTATTTGTGGTACGCAGGATATTCACAAAATTTTAGAGGAAAAATTATCTAATTTTTTGGGAACAGAGGACACTGTTTTATACGCAGCAGCTTTTGATGCTAATGGAGGTGTTTTTGAACCTCTTTTTTCTAAAGAAGATGCTATTATTTCTGATGAATTGAATCATGCTTCTATTATTGACGGAGTGCGTTTGTGTAAAGCAAAAAGATACCGTTATAAAAATAACGATATGGAAAGTTTGGAAGATCAATTGAAACTTTCACAAGTGCAAAGAAATAGAGTTATTGTAACGGATGGAGTTTTCTCTATGGATGGTTATTTGGCACAATTGGATAAAATCTGTGATTTGGCCGAAAAATATGATGCACTTGTAATGGTGGATGATTCTCATTCTACAGGATTTGTTGGAAAAACAGGAAGAGGAACCCACGAACATTGTGGAGTTATGGGAAGAGTAGATATTATTACTTCTACTTTAGGAAAAGCACTTGGTGGTGCAATGGGAGGTTTTACCTCTGGTAGAAAAGAAATTATTGATATGCTCCGTCAGAGATCCCGTCCATATTTATTTTCTAATTCTTTAGCTCCGTCTATCGTTGGGGCGGCTTCCAAAGTAATTGATTTACTTTCGGACTCTACTCATTTCAGAGATGCATTAGAGGAAAACACTCAGTATTTCAGAGAAAAAATGACATCTGCAGGTTTTGATATAAAAGAAGGAGTACATCCTATTGTTCCTGTTATGTTGTATGATGCAAAACTATCACAAGAAATGTCTAATCAACTATTACATGAAGGAATATACGTTATTGGATTTTTCTTTCCTGTTGTACCAAAAGAGAAAGCTAGAATAAGAGTTCAGATTTCCGCAGCACATTCCAAAGCAGATTTAGATAAAGCAATACATGCCTTTACTAAGGTAGGAAAAGAGATGCAAGTAATTAATTAAGATAAATTGTTAAAATTTTGAGGCAGGAAAAAAAATAAATGTATTTTTGCAGACCTTTTTAACAGGATAAAAAATAAATATTGTGGATACATTAAGTTATAAAACATTATCATCTAATAAAGAAATAGCCAACAAAGAGTGGTTTATAATAGATGCTGAGAATCAAATTTTAGGTAGGATGTCTTCTAAAATCGCTATGATTTTAAGAGGGAAATACAAAACAAATTTTACTCCTCATGCAGATTGTGGTGATTATGTTATTGTTATAAATGCTGATAAAGCAATCATGACAGGGAGAAAAATGGAAAACAGAGAAATCTTTAGCCATACCGGTTACCCAGGTGGTCAAAAAAGAATTACTCCAATTCAAATGTTAGAAAAAGATGGTACATCTTTAGTAAAACATGCGGTTAGAGGCATGCTTCCTAAGAACAAATTAGGAGCAGCTATTCTTAAAAATCTTTATATTTACACAGGGACTGATCACGATCAAGAGGCTCAGAAACCAACATTAATTAACTTAAACGATCTTAAGTAATATGGAAACAGTTCATACTATAGGAAGAAGAAAAGCGTCTGTTGCAAGAATTTATGTAACAAAAGGTAAAGGTAATATTGTTGTAAATGGAAAAGATTATAAAGAATATTTTCCGTTAGAAACACTTCAATATAAATTAAACCAACCATTTAAAGTTGTTGAACAAGAAGGGAAGTTTGATATTAAAGTAAGTGTAAATGGTGGAGGAATTAACGGACAAGCAGACGCTATCAAATTAGCTATTGCTCGTTCTCTTTGCGAAATTGATATTGAAAATAGACCGTCATTAAAGGCAGAAGGATTGCTTACAAGAGATCCAAGAGTGGTGGAAAGAAAGAAACCAGGACAGAAGAAAGCAAGGAAGAAATTCCAGTGGGTTAAAAGATAAAATTATATTATTAATCAATGTTTAGCATCTAAACTAATAGGACAAGTAAAAATAACTTCTACCAATTAGTTGATTAAACCAAAAAAGAAAGTAAACATGTCAAGAACAAACTTCAAAGAATTATTAGAAGCAGGTGTACATTTTGGTCACCTCAAAAAGAAATGGAATCCAGGAATGACTCCTTATGTATTTATGGAGAGGAATGGAATATATATTATCGATTTAAACAAAACGGTTAGCATGCTTGATGAAGCTGCTGCTGCAATGAAACAAATTGTAAAATCTGGGAGAAACATATTATTTGTTGCTACCAAAAAACAAGCTAAAAATATTGTTGCTGAATATGCAAAATCGGTTAACATGCCTTACATCACTGAAAGATGGCCTGGAGGGTTGTTAACTAATTTTGCTACCATCAGAAAATCCATCAAAAAAATGGAAACGATTGATAAAATGGGAGTTGATGGAACTTTAGAGACTTTATCTAAAAGAGAAAGATTACAAATTTCTAGAACTAGAGAAAAGTTAGAAAGAAATTTAGGGAGTATTGCAAAAATGAATAGAATGCCATCAGCAATCTTCATTGTAGATATTAATAAAGAACATATTGCTGTGGCTGAATCTGGGAAACTTGGTATTCCTACTATTGCTATGGTAGATACTAATTCAAATCCTAATTTAATTACTTACCCTATTCCTTCAAATGATGATTCTTCAAAATCAATTAGAAAAATTATGGAAACGGTAACTGATGCTGTAAAAGAAGGATTAGCTGATAGAGATCAAGCGATAGCTGAGAAAGCAAAGCAAAACGCAGACAAGAAAGCTGCTGAAGAAAAAGTTGTTGAAGAGAAAAAAGAAGAAAAAACAGAATAATAAAAACGAAAATGGCAGATATTAAAGCAGCTGATGTAGCTACATTAAGAAAACAAACGGGCGCAGGTATGATGGATTGTAAAGTAGCATTGGTAGAAGCTAATGGTGATTTTAACGCAGCTATTGATGTACTTAGAAAGAAAGGACAAAAAGTTGCGGCTAAAAGAGCAGATAGAAATGCCTCAGAAGGAGTAGCTATTACAAGAATTAATTCAGACAGTACTGCTGGTATTGCAATTGTTTTAGCGTGTGAAACAGACTTTGTAGCTAAAAATGATTCTTTTAAAAATTTAGCTGGTCAGTTTGCTGATATTGCTTTAAATCATACTAATAAAGATTCATTTATGTTATCTGATTTTGGTGGTATTACTGTAGCAGATAAATTAATTGAACAAACAGGAGTTATTGGTGAAAAATTAGATATTTCATCTTTCGAAAGAGTGGAGGCAAATTATGTAGGTTCTTATACCCATGGAGTTAAAATTGCTGTTTTAGTAGGTCTTAATAATTCAGTTGACAATACGGATGTTTTAGCTAAAGATTTAGCAATGCAAGTAGCGTCAATGGGAGCTACAACTTTATCCTATAAAGATTTTGATGATGAATTTGTTGCTAATGAAACTGAAGCAAGAATAGCTGTAATTGAAAAAGATAACATAGAATTAGGAAGACTAGGGAAAACATTAAAAAATGTTCCTAAGTATATTTCAATGTCACAACTTACAGATGAAGTAATGTCAGAAGCAAAATCTGAAATTGAAGCTCAGTTACAATCTGAAGGAAAGCCGGAACAGATTTGGGATAAGATTGTTCCAGGTAAAATGGACAGATTTATTTCTGACAACACTACTTTAGATCAAGAACAATGTTTGTTAGATCAGAACTTTATTAAGGATGAAAGTAAAAGTGTTGCTGATTACATTAGCAGCTATGGAGATGTTAATGTAAGTAGTTTTAAAAGAGTATCTTTAGGGTAAACTCGTAGCTAAATATAGATATTTAAAAACCACTCTTTTAAGGTGGTTTTTTTATTTTCAAAATATTTCTACATTTTTTTAGAATTACTTATATTTGGGCAACTTTTTTATCACCTTATGAAATATAATAGAATACTTCTTAAACTAAGTGGAGAAGCATTGATGGGAGATCAGAATTATGGTATTGATTCCAATAGACTTTCTGATTATGCAAAAGAAATAAAGCAAATTGTAGATCAAGGAATCCAGGTTGCAGTTGTGATTGGTGGAGGAAATATTTATAGAGGAATACAATCGGAGGGAGCTGGTTTTGACAGGGTACAGGGAGACTATATGGGCATGTTAGCAACAATAATAAACGGTATGGCTCTTCAATCAGCGTTAGAATCTTTAGAAGTGCAAACAAGGCTTTTAACTGCAATTAGAATGGAACAAGTTGCTGAACCTTTTATTAGAAGAAAAGCGACTCGCCATTTAAATAAAGGTAGAGTTGTAATTTTTGGAGGAGGTACAGGAAATCCGTATTTTACTACAGATACCGCTGCTACACTTAGAGCTATCGAAATTGAGGCGGATGTAATACTGAAAGGAACTAGAGTAGATGGAATTTTCACTGCTGATCCAGAAAAAGATTCTACTGCTACTATGTATGAAACTATCTCTTTTGATGAAGTGTTTCAGAAAGAGTTAAATGTGATGGATTTAACAGCCTTCACATTATGTAAAGAAAACAATTTACCCATAAAAGTATTTAATATGAACACAGAAGGAAATCTGCAAAAGATTTGTAATGGTGAAAATATTGGAACACTTGTAAAATTTTAATATTATGAATGAAGAGATTGAATTAATTTTAGATCTTGCTGAAGAGCAAATGAAAGAATCTATTTCTAGATTAGAGAGTGTTCTTTCAAAAATTAGAGCTGGAAAAGCTTCCCCTCAAATGTTATCATCTGTAAAAGTTGATTATTATGGAGCAATAACTCCACTTACTCAGATGGCAAATATAAATACTCCAGATTCTCAAACTATTTCTATACAACCATTTGATAAAAGTATAATTGGAGATATTGAGAAAGCAATTGTAGAAGCAAATTTAGGATTAAATCCAATGAATAATGGAGATCTAATTATTATAAACGTTCCTGCACTTACTGAAGAAAGACGTAAAGAACTAGTAAAACAAGTAAAATTGGAAACAGAAAATTGTAAGGTTAGTATTAGAAATGCTAGACAAAGATCTAATGAAGAAGTAAAAAAATTAGCTAAAGATGGTTTATCTGAAGATATGGCAAGAGATGCTGAATCTAGCGTGCAAAATTTGACAGATAGATTTATTGTAATTATAGAGAAACATTTTACTGATAAAGAAAAAGATGTAATGACTATTTAGGACTCTCCTAAATATTGAAGAATAAGGATTTTCACATTCCCTTTCATTCACTATACCACAAAATGCCAAAAATATCCGACATAATTTTAAAAGGTAGATTTCTTATACTCGTTCTATTTATAGGAATTGTGACTTTAATGATACAATTTACAAAAGATGTAAAACTATCTTATGAGGTTGCAAAAATCCTCCCTTCGGATGATCAAACATATATTGATTATGAGAAATTTAGATCCGAATTTGGTGAGAGTATGAATACAATAGCTATTGCGGTTAAGGATGCTAGGTTTTTTGAAAAGCCAAATTTAGATGCATGGCATAGATTAGGAGATAATATAAAATCTATAGAAGGAATAGATCGAGTAATAAATATTACAACATTACCGATACTTAGAACTGATTCTGTAAGAAAAAATTTCAATTCTGATGTTTGGTATCGTCCTGACATGACCCCACCTGAGTTATCTTCTGCCGTTGATGTACTGCACAATCAGGATATATATAAGGAAATGTTTTATAATGAGGACGCTAATTCTGGGATTATGTTAGTAGACATTAATATAGATATATTGTCATCTCCTAGAAGAACAGATGTAATTGATAAAATTCTTGAAAAGGGAGAGGAATATAGTACTACATTAAATAATATTGATGTAAAGTATTCAGGACTTCCATATATAAGAACTATAGAATCCATAAAAATTAAGGATGAGATATCATTATTTATAATTTATACTATTTTAATAACCTCTTTAATTCTTTTATTATTTTTCAGATCTTTCAAGGCTACTTTTATTTCTGTCATTGTTGTACTAATAGGAGTTGTTTTTTCTTTTGGACTAATGGGAATGCTCAACTATGACATCAACCTTTTAACAGCACTTGTCCCGCCAGTTATTATTGTCATTGGCATTCCAAATTGTATTTATCTGATAAATAAATACCATGCTGAATTTAAGAAACATAAGAATAAAGATAAGTCCTTACATTTGATGATAAGTAAAATAGGGAATATTACATTACTTACAAATTTAACTACTGCTTCAGGATTTGCGGCATTTACACTGACAAAAAGCGAAACACTTCAAGAGTTTGGTCTAGTAGCTGCTATTAGTATTATTTTCATCTTTATTATTTCTTTATTGTTAATTCCTATTTGGTTTTCATTCTTTCCAAAGCCTAAACTCAGACACACAAGACACCTTGATAAGAAGTGGGTACGATATGTTGTTGAGATGTTTTCCAATTGGATAAAAAATAAAAGGAATGTGATTTATGTCTTTTCATCGATATTAACAATTATTGGTTTTTTTGGATTGTCTATGGTACAAACTACCGGAAATGTTACAGATGATTTACCCAGAACAGGAGATGTCTATAAAGATTTTCAATTTTTTGAAAATAATTTTGGTGGAGTAATGCCACTTGAAATTATTATTGACACGAAAAAGAAAGGTGGAATAATGGACCCAAATTTTATGCAGAACGTACAAAAACTCCAAGAAGAACTAAGTAATTATGACGAGTTCTCTAAACCAGTTTCATATATTGAATTTGTAAAGTATGCTTGTCAGGCATACCAAGCAAAAGGGAAACCAGTAGAGGCTGACAAATATAGGATTATACCTTTATACTTAGATGATATTGAAAAATTAATAGATAGTAACAATCAAATAAATAGCCTAGATATCAAATTGACAGATGAAATAAACTCTAAGTCAAGAATTTCATTACGCATGAATGATCTTGCAACACCAGAGATGGATACAATTTTAAGTGAGTTAAGACCTAAGATTGATTCTATTTTTAATCCGGAAGAATTTGATGTAGTAATTACAGGTAGTAGTAGAGTATTCTTGGAGGGAACAAAATATTTGGTAGGAAACTTAGCGTATAGTTTACTGCTTGTAATTTTACTAATCTCTATTTTTATGGCTTGGATGTTCCGTTCTTCCAGAATGGTAATAGTATCTTTAATTCCGAATCTAATTCCGTTACTTCTTACAGCTGCAATTATGGGATATTTTTCTATTCCAATAAAGCCATCAACTATTTTGGTGTTTAGTATTGCATTTGGTATTTCTGTTGATGATACCATTCATTTCTTGGCAAAATATCGACAAGAATTAGTTGCAAGTAATTGGAATATAAAGAAATCAGTATTTAATGCACTAAAAGAAACGGGAGTAAGTATGATTTATACTTCAGTAGTATTATTTTTCGGATTTTTTGTGTTTGTTGCCTCAGATTTTGGAGGTACACAAGTTTTAGGATTATTAGTTTCTATTACCTTGTTCTTTGCAATGCTATCAAATTTATTACTTTTACCAGCATTACTTTTAACGTTAGAAAAATCAATTACCACTAAATCTTTTAAAGAACCATTAATTGATATATTTGATGAGGAAGAAGATATAGATTTAAAACAACTTAAATTAAAAAGAAAATAATATGAAAGGAATAATATTAGCTGGAGGTTCTGGCACAAGATTACATCCACTTACTCTGGTAATGAGTAAGCAAATGATGCCTATTTACGATAAGCCAATGATTTATTATCCGTTATCCACTTTGTTATATTCAGGGATAAATGAAATTCTAATTATCTCTACTCCACATGATCTACCCTTATTTAAAAGATTATTAGGTGATGGAAGTAGATTAGGATGTAAATTTGAATATAAAGTGCAAGAAGTACCAAATGGATTAGCTCAGGCATTTGTATTAGGAGAAGATTTTATTAAAGATGATAAAGTCTGTTTAATTCTAGGGGATAATATATTTCAAATAAAAATAAAAACACTTGAAGATTGCAAAAATGTAGAAGGAGGAATTATATTTGGTTATCATGTTAATGACCCAGAAAGATATGGTGTAGTTGAATTTGATGATGATTTACACGCATTGACGTTAGAAGAAAAACCATCAAATCCAAAATCTAATTATGCGGTACCTGGATTATATTATTATGATAATTCTGTTGTAGAAGTATCTAAGAATATTAAGCCATCTGCAAGAGGAGAGTACGAGATTACAGATGTAAACAAAGAATATTTAAACCAAGGAAAGTTAGATGTAAAGGTATTGGGAAGAGGTACTGTATGGTTAGATACAGGAACTTTTTCTTCATTAATGCAAGCAAATCAGTATGTCCAGGTTATTGAAGAGAGACAAGGAAGAAAAATTGGATGTATTGAGGAAGCTGCATACCGAATGGGATTCATTGATGATCAGAAACTTCTTGAAATTGCTGAGCCATTGAGAAAGAGTGGTTACGGAGAATATCTGATAAATATAGTTAACTAGAAATGAGATCTTTTTCCGAATTACATGAGAGTATTGAAAAAGAGTTAGCAGATTTAGATTACCCATCTACTCCTAAAAATCTGTATGATCCGATAAAATATGTATTAAATATTGGAGGAAAAAGAATTCGACCAATTCTGATGTTACTATCTCATCAATTATTTTCAGAGGATATAGAAAAATCATTAAAAGCAGCTTTAGGCATTGAAGTATTCCATAACTTCACCTTACTTCATGATGATATAATGGATGAAGCTCCTCTGAGAAGAGGTTTGCAAACCGTTCATGAAAAATGGGATAATAATACTGCAATTCTTTCGGGAGACACTATGTTAGTTCAGGCTTTTCATTTTATTTCTCAAGTAGAAAATAAAAATCTACGGAAGGTTTTAGAAATATTTAACAAAGCATCTACTGAAGTTTGTAAAGGACAACAATGGGATATGGATTTTGAAAAAAGAGAAGATGTAACTCTTTCGGAGTATCTAAAAATGATTGAGTACAAAACGTCAGTTTTGTTAGCTACTTCATTACAAATAGGAGGAATTAATGGAGGAGCAAGTGCTGAGCATCAAGATCATCTGTATGAATTCGGTAAAAATATTGGGATTGCTTTTCAACTAAAAGATGATTTATTAGATGCCTTTGGAAATCCTGAAAAATTTGGAAAACAAGTAGGAGGAGATATTATAGTAAATAAAAAGACTTTTTTGTATTTAAAAGCTCTTCAACTTGCTAACGAATCTCAGAGAAAACAACTCATACAATTATTTTCAGTATTAGACAATGAAAATAAAGTTGATGAGGTAAAATCCATCTTTACGGATCTAAACATACAAAAGCATACAGTAGATTTAATAAAAGCGTATTATACAAAAGCTATGAAACATTTAGATTCAATAAATTCCGATAAGAAAGAACCTTTATTCAATTTTGCTGAGAAGATAAAAGAAAGAATTGTGTAAATGTACTTAGAAGAGGTAAATAATTCTATAGAAAAAAATTCTTTTCTTAATGAAACAGTAGAACAATTAGAAAAAGATTTTCTGATGGTAGGAGTTAACTTTGATGTTCCAAAACCAGTTTTAAGTTATTCTTCACTTTTTAATTTTACTATTCATTTAGTTGATGCTCTCCAAGAAAAAGATTCTCAGAAGATATTAAATCTACTTTATCGTATTGATTTATCTGAAGAAGTTGTAAAAAATGAAATGAAGCAAACAGATCTTTCTTTTACCGAAATGATTTCTGAAATGA
>Ga0257121_1000517_pt1 | contig 32455 bp, 24 predicted proteins | sample SI106_100metaG_FD_190180 | JGI IMG/M metagenome (GOLD analysis project Ga0257121, IMG submission 190180) | Marine microbial communities from Saanich Inlet, British Columbia, Canada - SI106_100 | ecosystem: Environmental > Aquatic > Marine > Inlet | place: Canada: British Columbia | collected...
CGAACAAATAAAATCGTAGTTTCGCTAACGTCAAAGAATTTAATGTCTGCAATGCCAAAATACAACAGCGCCATAGAAATTGGCATGCCAGCTGCGCCTGGTGAAGGCAAACCGACAAAGCGAACATTCTCTTGCTGCAAATCGTCTTCTTCATGATCGACGTTGAAGCGCGCCAAACGCAGGACAGCACATGCCGAATAAACAACTGGTGCCACCATCAACAACCGCGGATGCAAATTCAAAGCAAATGTAGTGCTGAACATGTGCCACATACTAAACGCCAAAACCCCGGGGGCGACCCCGAAAGTAACAGCATCGGCGAGTGAATCTAATTGCGCACCTAGGGGACTTGCCGTGCCAGTTAAGCGCGCAATTTTGCCATCGACGCCATCGAGAAATTCTGCTAAAACCAGCCAAAGTGCTGCTTGGTATAACTTGTCAGGGTTATTTTCGACTATCCCGACAATACAAAGCAGTATTGCGCCAACCCCACAAGCTAGGTTGCCGAGGGTGATTAGGTTTTGCGGAGCCAAAACTTGAGAAGAGCGAGGGTGCATATTCACGGATAATATCCTATCCTAGTGGCTCGTTCCTCGTAACACCTAACATGTACTCAATAATCTCACGCCTTTACTTAGCAGTAGCCTTCAGTGCTACACTCGCCGCCCCAGCTGTTGCCCAGCAGCTTGATTCTCTTACTGGCTTAAGCCCTAGCGACCCTGTGGTTGACGCTATTTACTCAATCACCGACGCCGACCTACAAGTAATGGATGTCCTCGACGAACTCTCTAATGGCATCGGCCCTCGTCTAACTTCATCTAAGAATTTGACCGAGGCTTGCAATTGGGCCCAAGGAAAATTCGATTCCTTCGGACTAAGCAACTCACGTCTTGAGCAATGGGGTACTTTCCCAGTAGGATTCGACCGTCGTTTGAGCGTTGGTGCTATGACTTCTCCTCGTAAACTCGAGTTGTCGTTTAATACCAACTCCTGGACGCCAGGTACTGACGGCCATGTTGTCGGCCCCGGAATTATTGCTCCGAAGACCGAAGAAGAGCTTCAGGCACTGCAGGGCAATTTGTCAAACGCCTGGGTGTTAGCCTCAACAACTAAATACACGCCCCGCTTCACGAACCTCAAAGGAGATAGTCTCAGAGACCGTTTTGGCGCAATGTGTGTTGCAGAAGGTTATGCCGGGGTGATAAAGCCAAGCGGCAAGTCCGGATTACTACTCACACGCGGACGCTACAAAATCGACGCCGATGATTTACCAAGCCGCACACAAATAACTTTGCTGCGTGACCAGTTCTCAGAAATTTACCAACTCGCCACCGAAGGCACTGCCGTGCAACTTGAATTTGACATAGATCAAACTTTCACAGCCGGCCCAATTCCTCTTTACAACGTGCTTGCTGAAATTCCCGGAACTGATCTTGCTAACGAAATCGTGATAGTTGGCGGCCACATTGACTCTTGGGACGGCGCGCGCGGCGCACAAGATAATGGCACTGGCACATCAACTACTCTTGAAGCCGCACGGGTCTTAAAGAAAACAATTGATGAATTAGGTGTGCAGCCACGGCGCACAATTCGCTTCATGTTGTGGTCTGGTGAAGAACAAGGCCTGCTTGGATCGCGAGCATATATCGAGCAGCATCCTGCAGAAAATGAAATAATTTCTGCTGTTTTAGTGCATGATGGCGGCACTAACACTTGTTCAGGCATTCAAGTGACTCCCGACCTAAGTCCTTTATTTGAAGAGGCTTTTGGCCCTGTCATCGAGCACACTGCAAACATCGAAGATGAAGATTTGCGCTTTCGCTTGGTACCCGTAAAGCGTTTGCCACGCGGTGTTGGTTCCGACCACGACTCTTACCTTAGCGCTGGTGTTCCCGGATTTTTCTGGGAGCAAAACGGTAATGCCAACTACACCTACATTCACCATACGCAGTACGACACGATTGACGAAGTTGTGCCTGAATACCAATTGGCGTCGGTGAGGGTAATTACCTCCTCAGCTTGGCGTATTGCAAACATGAACCAAGCCCTACCACGAGATGGCCTGAATAATAATTCAGGAGGAAAAAGATCTCGAAAACGACACGCTTTAGGAGTTTACCTTGGCGAAGCAATGGCAATCGACGACTTAGTCAAGGGCGGCCTCGCTGAGCAAGCCGGAGTCAAAGTCGGAGACGTTCTCGTTAGCGTCGGTGGTGTAAAAATAGAAAGTCTAGACGCTCTAAGAAAAGTACTGGCCAACGGCGAAGTTCAACGCGTTGTCATCTGGACACACGCTGGCAAAGAAATGACGGCCACTTTCGATTGGAAATAATCTAAAGTTCTAAAAACCAATTAAGCGCCTGGCGCTGCATGGCCAGTGAATTCAACATACTGCTTATAGCCGCCGTGGTAGGTCTTGGCGCTGCCGCCATCGATTTCTAAAACGTTAGTTGCTAGAGCTTCTAAAAAGTGGCGGTCGTGGCTAACGAAAACGATCGTACCTTCATATTTTGCAAGAGCCTCAAGTAGAGTTTGCTTAGACTCGATGTCGAGGTGGTTGGTAGGTTCGTCGAGAATTAGTACATTAGGCGGCTTAAACAGCATTCTAGCCAAAACTAGTCGTGCCTTTTCACCGCCTGACAAAACTCGGGTGACCTTGTCCATATCATTCGGGTCGAATCCGAAACATGCCAAACACGTGCGCAAGGTACCGATACTCTCTCCGGGGAATTCGGTGGCCATAGTGTCAAACACTGTTTGCTTTGGATGCAACAACTCGGTGGTGTGCTGAGCGAAATAGCCAATTCGTTGTGAGGCGCCTAATTTACACACTCCACTGTCAGCTCCTAGCTCACCCATCATTATTTTTAAGAGTGTCGATTTGCCAGCACCGTTTATTCCCAGAAATGCCCATCTCTCGAGGCGGCGAACATGCAAATCAAGGTTGGAGTAAACAATGAGATCACCAAAACTTTTGCTAATTCCTTCAGCTACAAAAATGTCGTTACCTGAGCGCGGCGGCGCCGGGATGTTGAACACCAATTTCTGGCGACGCGAACGTGGTGGCTCGATGATATCTAGTTTGTCGAGACGCTTTAAACGCGACTGTGCTTGCGATGAAGAGTGTGCTTTGGCACGAAAAGAATCAATCCACTTCAATTCGCGTTCGACGTGAGCTTGCTGGCGCTCGAATGCTGCTTGACGCTGCGAATCTTCGAGCTCACGTTGCGCTAGGTAAAAATCATAATCTCCTGGGAAAACTCGTAACTTACCCTGATCAATTTCTACGATTTTGTCGACCACCCTATTCATAAACTCGTGGTCGTGACAGGTCATCACTACTGTTCCTTTGTAATCGCGGATAAACCCCTCGAGCCACAAGATAGATTCGATATCGAGGTGGTTAGTGGGCTCGTCAAGCAGCAACAAATCTGGCTGCTGGATTAGAATGCCCGCCAAAGCTACACGCATCTTCCATCCACCGGACAAAACGCCGACTTCGCTGTCCATGAGTTCTTCGCTAAACCCTAGCCCTGAAAGGACTTCGCGCGCTCTAGCATCGACATCGTAGCCGCCAAGAATCTGGAATTCATCTTGAATTCTGGAATATTTGACCATGATGTTGTCGAGCTCATCGAACTTGTCAGGGTCGGCTAAATCGGCTTCAAACCCTGCCAAAATGCCACGCAACTCGGCAACACGACCGGCGCAGCGAACAGCCTGTTCTACAGGGCTACAGCCGCGCATTTCACCTACTTTTTGATTAAAGTAGCCGATGGTCGTTCCGCCAGGAATAGATATCACCCCAGCCTCTTCAACCTCTTGGCAAGTAAGCAAACGAAAAAGCGTGGTTTTACCCGAACCGTTAGGCCCAATAAGGCCAACAGTCCATCCGGCATCTACCTTCAGCGAGGCTTCGTCGAAGATGATTTGCGAGCCGTAACGATAATCTATGTCGGTCAAACTAAACATTCATGCATAGTGTAACATCAGGCAGTAGAAGTTAAGATATAAGCCTCTTAAAAAAGGCATTACCATGAGCGAAATCATCCGAGTACACAGTCGTCAAATTCTTGACTCCCGCGGCAATCCAACTCTTGAAGTTGAAGTCGATTTATCTACAGGCGCCACCGGACGCGCGGCAGTTCCATCAGGCGCATCAACCGGTGTCCACGAAGCTGTTGAGTTGCGAGATGGAGATTCAAGCTACGGCGGAAAGGGTGTCCGCCAAGCAGTGGCAAATGTTAATGACATTCTTGCTAAGCCACTTGTTGGCATGTGCGCTGATGAGCAGGAAGAAGTTGACCGTGCTTTAATCGAATTGGATGGCTCCGAGAACAAAGGTGCTTTAGGTGCCAACGCCCTACTCGGCGTTTCGCTAGCTGTGGCCCATGCTGCTGCTGACGACGCGGGATTGCCATTGTTCCGCTACCTTGGTGGAGCCGGAGCCAACCGCTTGCCAGTGCCAATGATGAATGTACTTAACGGCGGCGAGCATGCCGATAATAATGTTGATGTTCAAGAATTCATGATTCAACCTTGGGGCGCTCCAGATTTCAGCGAAGCAGTGCGTTGGTGTACTGAAACTTATCACTCACTTAAATCGCTCTGCCGCGATCAAGGTCTTTCAACCGCAATTGGCGACGAAGGCGGATTCGCTCCTGACCTCAGCTCAAACAAAGCCGCAATTGATTTATTAATTCAGGCTATCGAAGACACCGGGCTAAAAGCTGGTCCAAAGCAAATGGCTATTGCACTCGATGTCGCAGCGTCTGAAATTCATACTGATGGCGTTTATACCTTCGAACAACAGCCACACTCTGCTGACGAGATGATTGAAATGTACAAGTCTTGGTGTGCGCAATATCCAATCGTGTCGATCGAAGATGCACTAGACGAAGACGACTGGGATGGCTGGCGTGCTTTAACCAACGAATTAGGCGACGACATCCAGCTTGTTGGAGACGATTTGTTTGTGACGAACCCTAAGCGTTTATTGCGCGGTATCGATGGCGGACAAGCCAATTCGATATTAATTAAGGTCAACCAAATCGGCACTTTGACCGAAACTTTGCGCGCAATTGATGTGGCTTATGAAGCTGGTTTCACCGCGGTTATTTCTCACCGTTCTGGCGAAACTGAAGACACGACTATTGCTGACTTGGCTGTGGCTGTTGGTGCTGGACAAATCAAAACCGGCGCTCCATGTCGTTCTGATCGGGTTGCCAAATACAACCAACTGCTGCGCATTGAAGAATGGCTCGGCAATTCTGCGCGTTATGGCAACGCTATGCCACTGTAATTGAAGTGACCTCGAAAAAAATCCGGCGTAAGGCTTTGTTTACTGATGGTGTTCTTTGGCTAATCACTATCCTAGCCGGAATCATGTTCCTGTTACCTAAGGCTGTAAGTCTTATACAGGTGCGTGAGCAAGAACGCATTGAATCGCAAAAGGCTGCTTTAGCTGAGCAGCAACTTAAAGAATCGCAACTTCGAATTGAATATTTGGGCAGTGATCCTGATGCTCTTAGAAAAATTGACGAACAAAGAACACGTACCAACCGTATAGATAATAATGAATGACATCCCCATTTCTCAACAGCAAGCAGCAGCTAAATTTGCTCAAGCATACCAAGAACTCAGCGCACAAATTGGTCGTGTAATTGTCGGGCAAAACGATGTGGTCGAACAGCTCTGTATTGCTGTAGCCGCGCAGGGTCATGCCATCTTAGTTGGCGTGCCTGGCTTGGCCAAAACATTGCTGGTTCGCAGTTTTGCTGAAGCAGTTGATTTAGACTTCAACCGCATTCAGTTCACTCCAGATTTAATGCCGGCAGATATTACTGGCGCTGAAGTGTTGCACTCTAATGCTGCAACTGGTGAGCGTAGTTTCAAGTTTGTCGCCGGCCCTTTATTTAGCAACATCGTGCTCGCTGACGAAATTAACCGCACGCCACCTAAAACGCAGGCGGCTTTGCTTGAGGCAATGCAAGAGCGACAGGTGACTGCTGGTGGCAACACTATGAGTTTGCCGAAACCGTTTTTTGTTCTTGCCACTCAAAACCCAATCGAGCAAGAAGGTACATACCCGCTTCCTGAGGCTGCTCTTGACCGCTTTTTGTTCTTCATTCGCGTTGATTACCCTAACGCCGATGAAGAGGCTGAAATATTAAGGCGCACTACTGGCGAAGCAAACGCAGTAATTGAAAAAGTTATCTCTAGTGACGAGTTGCTTGCCCTACAAGAATTAGTAAAAAGCATACCAATTGCAGACAGCGTTCTAGATTATGCGGTTGCACTTACTCGTAATAGTCGCCCTGGCACTGACGCACCTGATTTCATTAACACTAATGTCACTTGGGGGGCAGGTCCGCGCGCTGCTCAATCGTTGGTGATGGCAGCTAAAGCCAAATCTTTGCTGAATGGTAAAAGCCATGTAAGCATTGCCGACATTCAGGCAGTCGCCAAACCGGCATTGCGGCACCGCGTGGCGCTCAACTTCGCAGCCGAATCAGAGGGGTTAAACTCTGACAACATCATTGAACAACTAATCGACTTTACGACATCGCACTCAACGAGTTTCGATGGCTAAAGAAACGTTGGCCACTGATGCACAGTTGCTTGCGCGACTGAAGCGTTTGCAGTTGCGAGCGCAAGTCGCAGTTGATGGCGTGCAGAAAGGCATGCACCGTTCTTCACTGCGTGGCATTAGCACTACTTTCGCTCAGCATCGTGAATATGTGGCTGGCGATGACGTCCGCCATCTTGATTGGAGAATAATGGCCCGCAGCGATCGTAATGTGCTGCGCGAGTTCGAAGAAGAAACAGATTTATGCGTGTACTTTGTGCTTGATGCTTCACAATCAATGTCATACGGAAGGGACGTCAGCAAACTAGAGTATGCGACTTTCGTGATTGCTGCCTTGGCCCGAATTGCCTGTCAACAAAATGATCGCTTTGCATTGGCTGTTCAACGCAGCAGCGGAACTGAACTGATTGTTGCCCCTTCGCGGTCTCTTGCGCAATGGCATGGCTTATGCGAAGTGTTAGCGCGCATTGAATGCGATGGCGAAATCGATGTTAATTCATCTATGCTTAATTTCAGTCAGCGTCTACGCCAACGCAGCGTTGTTATTTGGTTGAGTGACTTCTTAGATAGCGCCGAAGATAGCGTTACTAGTGCGCGTGCATTTTGTAGTCAACGCCACGACCTATGGGCGCTGCGTGTACTCGATGGCGACGAAATTGATTTTAATTTTACTGACTTAAGTAAATTCGAAGGACTCGAAGACGATTTTGTGCTCAAGGCTAATCCTCTGGCAATTGCTGAAGCATATCGCGCAGAATTCAATGAGCATTCGCACAGTTTGCGCCACCAAATGCGTTCGCTCGGATGCACTTTTCGACGGTTGCGCAGCGATGCTAGTGTCGAAGAAAATATTTTACAGACACTAGCTAGCCGCGACTCAAAACTTGCGCGCAAAGGACGATGAGTTTTGGCTTCGCATCATTCATGTACATGTTGCCATTGGCGGCAGTGCCAATCATTATTCACTTATTGCAACGCCAACGTTACGTTGAAGTAAAATTCGCCGCAACTGACTTTTTACGCCGAGCCGTTCAGCGAGTACGGCGACGTATTTTACTTCAAGACTTATTACTGCTTTTCCTTAGAACGATGGCCGTGTTACTTATTGTTTTTGCACTTGCACGACCAAACATCGACTCAAACTTCCTTGAGGCAAATAGTTCTTCGCGACTAGAGATAATATTAATTGATAGCTCGATGTCGATGCAGCAATACGTTGGTGACAACACAGCATTTGACGCCGCGCTCGACAAATCGAGTAGTATTCTTCGCTCATTAGACAACACTCGTGACCACGCTGCGTTGATACTAGTTTCCCAACGGGCGCAAACCATTTCTATAGGTGCTCCTCATCGAGCTCTAGCTGCAATTACTGCAATAAAGAATTGTGATAGCGCAAACGCTGCTTGGGCAGACGCTGTCCAAATGGCTGTTGATGCTGTTGGCGAACTTGCGCGCGAAGATAGCGATGTACAGATTCATATTGTTAGCGATTTCCAACAAAATGACTGGCAACTAGGCAGTGTGGCAATAAATTCACTTGGTGCACTCAACGAACTTGGCGCTGCAATTATTTTCGACAACGTTTATGCTGGGCAAACGTCTAACATGTCGATACGCGAAGCGACGGTGTCTCCTGCTGTGGTGGTCAATGGCTCAATTGCTAATTTTAGCTGCCAAGTTGTCAATCATACTGAGCGGCCGCTGCAGAGGCTGTTGCGACTTTCGCTTGACGGAAAAATAATCGTTGAAAAAGAAATAGAAACTCTAGGGCGCTCAGTTACTAGCTTTACGCATTCATTCAGCCCTAATGAAGTTGGCAACCGTCAACTGAGTGTCAGCATCAGTTCTGATGGACTGCATGCTGATGACAACTTACATCTCGGCTTCGAAGTTGTTGGCGAGCTAAGCACTATTCTGTGTAGCACCAACAGCAACTTAAATGGGGCTGATGTCACTAGCAACTTTTTCGGGTATCTAAATCTAGGCGATCAAGCGCCACTGCGTCCAATAGCTTTGGGCCCCCACCAACTAAATCAAAGCGAGTTAAATAACGCCCAGTTGTTGATTTTATCCGACCTGAGCTCTTTGCCTGACACCAAGGCAAGACTGATTGCAGATTATGTGGCAAGCGGCGGAGGATTACTTGTGTTGGTTGGCCCAGACTCGACCACCGCCGCCCTGCAGCCATTAATGCTAAAGCTCGGACTCGACACCTTTACGATTAACGGCATTAAAAAGAGAGACGCCTTACTAACTATCAATGAGCCTGACCACCCAGCTTTGGCTCTATTCAAAGACCCTCAATGGCAAGCCTTGCTCACCGAAGTGCCGCACCGCGAATTTCAAGAACTGGTAGTTAGCAGCGGTGACACCAACACTATTCTTAGTTTTTCAACGGGTACAAATGGCAAACCAGCTCCGGCATTAATAGATTTTCAACATCAACGCGGACGAGTTGCCGTCCTAGCCGCCGTGCCTTATGCACAATTCAACCGCATGCCTGAAGTGCCTGGCGGAACCATGGCTTTAGTCTATGACTTGCTTTTTTCTTTAGCGCCAAAGCCGTTGCTGCCTCCAGCGAAAATCGTAGGCGAACAGCTAGACCTACCCGAAAATTCTTCGATTACATCGCCGAGCGGCGTCAGCCTTCCTTTTACTTCTCGGCTGCAACTGAGCGAATTAGGCGCATACGACATTGGCGGACGCACTGTCGGAGTTCATCCGCGTATTAGTGAGAGTGATTTACGCGTTGTAGATTTCTCATTGTTGCCAAGCTCTGGCAGCAATTCTGCTATTGATCTTAAAGGTGAGGGCTCCGAATCAGAGTCTCCTTTATCTGAAACTTTAGCCTACGTATTGCTCGCCTGCATCGTCGCTGAATCAATGTTGACTTTTTTCATCGACAAACGGAGGTCAGCATGACAGAAAGCATTGTGTTCATTAACGCGCCTCAAACCTGGGTAATCGTGTTGCTAATAATCCCAGCACTGCTCGCGCTTTCGTGGCTGCCTTACTCGAAGCACCAACACAACACTGCCGGCCGAACTCGCGCTTGGGCTGCTTATTGCATGGCGTTGCGCTTTCTTTGCCTGGCAATAGTAAGCGCACTGTTGATGCAACCGCGCATCAACCAACGAACTACTGTTAGCGAGCCGGCGCCATTAGCGGTCATTGTAGACGCCAGCTCTTCTATGAGTCACATCGACACGTCACAAGGAAGCCGCGGTGATTGGGCAAACTATTTTGTTGCAAGTGAAACGCTAGACAAACTCGAAGAGTTGTACTCTGTCAAGTATTACCAAGCTGGTAATTCACTTACTTTAAGTGAGCGCGACATTCCGGTTAGCCCTAACTCGCCTACCTCCGCCATCGGCAAATCACTATTAGAACTAGAAGGTGAATACCATTCGCGCCGCCTGCCTGATGCTTTATTAATTAGTGATGGCCGCTCAAATGATGGGCCGTCCTTAACCCAAGCGGCTGCTTTCTTACAGAAAAAAAGAATGCGAGTATTTAGTGTTGGAGTAGGTACCGACAATAGCGTGCCTGATCTTGTTCTTGAACAAGTTCAGTCAGCTCAACAAGTTCTTAGTGGCGATATTGCTCTTTTTACTTTGCGGCTAAAGGGTCATAGCGGCACTACGCTTGCAGAAGCAAACATTGAATTGCGCGACCAACTTGGCAACCTGCTTGATTCTCACGTTGTGCAACGCCCCACTGCCGACGGCGTGCAATTCGTGTTGTCGTCGAGCTTCAATCGGGCTGGAAAATACACACTTACAGCGAGTGTTTCCCCAGCGGCTGGTGAAATAAATTTGAGCAATAACAAGATTGCCTTTAATCTTGAGGTGCTAAACACTCGCGTTAGAGTTCTATATATCGAGGGCAAACCACGCTGGGAATACCGCTTCTTGAAAGAGCGTCTGGTTCGAGCTAGTAACGACATCGAAGTGCAATGTTGGTTAGCAGAAGCAGACCGGCATTTCGAACAAGAGCACTCGGCATCCACAATTGCGTTAAGGTCAGTCCCAACCGACGTCGACTCCTTACTCGAAAATTATGACGTGATTATTATCGGTGACGTCAATCCTCTACAAATTAGTTACGACCCTTTGGCTTCGCAAGACTTCCTGGGTAGCGTTGCTAAATTTGTTGAAAGCGGTGGTGGTTTACTAATGCTTGCCGGAGAACAGTACAACCCACTGCAATTCCTTGAAACCAATATCGGCAAAATGCTGCCAGTAGTTATCGAGCCTGGCGCTAAACCGATAAAAGAAGAATTCCGCCCACTGCCCGCCGACTTGCATCACCCGCATCCGGCTAGTTTGCTTAGTACAAACCTCCAAGAAAACGCCATGCTGTGGCAGAACGCCACTCCGTTGTGGTGGCTATTTCCTAGCCAGCGCTTAAAGAGTGGTGCTCAGGCATGGCTAGTTCACGACAGCGCTAGCAACGAATTTGGTCCACTTGTAGTAGCGGCATCGCATAATGTTCCACATGGACGGGTCGCTTTCTTTGGTAGTGACGAAACATGGCGTTGGCGTTTCCCGGCTGGTGAGCAATATGTTCAAGGGTTTTGGCGATCTGCCCTGCGCCACCTCGCCTCTGCACGCCTTCATGGCAATCGAGGACGCATTCGCCTTGAAGCAGAGCGCGAGGTGATTGAACTTGGGTCAAGTGTGATGATAGAAGCTCGCCTTCTTGACAGCAGCTACCAACCTATTATTCACGATAACGGCATTCCGTTGTTTAACCAAGATGGCAAGCAGGTGCTAAGCTTGCAACTGAACAAAGACGATGTCGATGTTAGCTATGGCGCGACTTATCATCCTGAGCAACTAGGCAACGTCGAACTATACATCACCGAGGACTCCAACGCTAAATCAACTGTAAGTGCCCGACTCAATTTACGTGTAATATTGACGTCCAAAGAGATGGCTAATTTAACTCTCAACAGTAGCGGCCTCAAACTATTAGCCGAACAAACGTCAGGACAACATTACACTACCGCGACTGCTGATAGTATCCTTAATGACTTGAGTGGCGGTCAACCGATTGTCAGAATTGTTGACGAACAATTTTCCTTCATTAAGCCATGGCTAATTTTCTTCATTTTCTTTTTCGCTATTGTTGGCGAATGGCTAATTCGCAAGAGGCATAACCTATGTTAATTAGCGCTATTGCAATTACTAGTTTGCCGCTGTTTGCGCAACAGGAAGATTTTAGCCTAGAGGGGGTTTCGGTACCGCTGCGCCAAGACATAAGCGCACAACTTACTGACGCACAAACTTACCTTAAACAGCAGCGTTGGTCAGAAGCCATCCCTGCCCTGCAGTTGTTGACGGCTGCTCCGGCTGATGCGGTGCGCGCAGAAAGCGCTGATTTGTATTTCGGCATTGCAAATTCGGCGAGACAGTTACTGCTCGACCTACCAGAAGCAGGACGTGAGTGGTATCACAACAATTACAACAAAGAAGCGATTGCTTTAGTAAAACAATTGCAACTCCCTCTTGACATCAATGGGTTAGAGAAAATTGGCTTAAACTACTCCGGATTAGCTGCTGCCGATGTGGCAAAGGACATCCTCAATCGCGCCTACCTTGACCGCAATTATCATTCTCTCACTCGGCCACTTGAGCCTAAACGCAAGGCGTTAGTGGCAGATCATGAACTGCTGTACAGTTGGAATTACATTTTTGAGGACACCCTTCCATTGCGTTACTCGGGCCACCGCTTAAGTTTCGCTCATGGCTTGGTGTACGCCACCAATGGTCATGATGTTGTGGCACTAGATGCCAACAACGGCAACGAACTCTGGAAGTTCAAAGATCCTGCTTGGACTGAGATCAGTGGCTCTCTCAATGAAGACATGCACGCTGCACAATCTGAGCATACATTATTGCAGCCGGTGATTTATGGCGACGTGTTATTAGTGAATTTACACCTAGCTCAGCCTTATGGCCGTAACGACAAATATCGCAGCATAGATATTCGTCATATGATTCCGTTGCGACGCTTGCATGCATTCGATGCACATAGTGGCGAACTGTTATGGCGGCAGCAGATGCCAAGCGATGTCTCCGAATCGAAGCTAGCGACAAACATTACTATTGGCTCTCCTGTCATTAGTGCTGGAAGAGTATACGTGCCTGTCTACGACGCCGGAGGGAATGTCGATATCTCGCTGATGTGTTTCGATTTATACAGTGGCAAAGAGTTGTTTAAAACATTTTTAGCAAGTGGTTCAATGGAAACCAATCTCTTTGGCAACCTATTAACCGAAGTCGCCGCACCGGCGCCAGTCACTGACGGCAAACACGTATGGGTGGTCTCGCAGTTTGGCACTGTCAGTTGCGTTTCTGCACGAACAGGGATTATTGAGTGGACACGTGCTTATCCACGCACAAAAGTTGTTGTTCATCAAGACGGTCGAGTCAGCCAACGCATTAATCACTTCGGTAACAATGATATCTTTCTAAGCAATGAGCTGCTGGCGATTGCCCCAATAGATTCAAAATCTTTGCTGGTTCTTGATGCTAGCGACGGCAAAATCGTAACGGCAATTCCAGCCCAAGACCGAGACGACAACAACATCCGTTTCTTGATTGATTTCGACGGTACCGAGCTGACTACCAGTGGCAGTCGGTTACAAAAGTTCAACATCCGCAAAAACGAAATCGTTGCGCTCTCACCTCAGCTTTACCGTTACAACGGTTATAACAACGAAAACATGCTCTCAGCAAAGCTCAGTATGCATCACGCTTGGATGCCTTATGAGAATGGTGTGGTAGTTGCAAAAACCAATAAGCTAAACGAAATACGGCCAATTCTCGAATGGGGAGACAGCAGTGGTACGGTTGAAAGCTCTATCCAGGTTAGCGACTCAGCAGTTATGGCTTTGACTCGCACTGGCTTCAGTAGCTATAGTAGCGCCAACTCACATAAACTTGTACTTGCTCAAGCCCAACTAAGTCGCGACGATTTCCAATACTTCCTGCGAGTCCACCCTGATTCCCCACGCGTTACCCAGGCAATTACTCAACGGCTCAAAAGCGAGTTGCGTGAAAACTTTTACCTTAGTTATCTAGAACGCGAACTTGCTCAACTAGCTAGCGCGCGCTGTGATTTATTGTTGGGCAATAACGCTGCGGCTTTGCCTATTCTAAAATTGTTGATGGCAGCTGTCGATGACAATGTCGCTTGGCGCGCAAACGTGTTGTTCAGCGAGAGTACCGGCATAGCTACGCAGGCGCTCTTATCAGCAAGCGGTCGCCCTGCGATGCTGTTGTCGAATGATGTAATTCCTGCGACAGCTTTGTGCGCTTATTTAGCAAATGACTGGCAAGCTTTACTCGTAGTCTACCTAGGCGAAAACAATTATGACAATCCAAAGCTTGGACAATGGCTCAATCAATCGCTAAATAACGGCAACAATCAACAGCAACTAGAAGCTTGGCTCGAAACTCAACTATCCTCATCTAGCTTAAGCGCCAAAACTCAGGCTACTCTCTATAAAATCGCTTACAAATTTTCCTCTAAAGATTTTGTGTCTCATCAACAGTTGATTGTGCAGCCACAAGAGTCTGTGCCTGACATTACCCGCGTTGAAGAGCCACTCACCGAGCCTCTACCTTGGCACTGGACTTTGCTTCATTCTTTTGACAGCGATGGCGTTATGCTCTTATTTCAAAGCCAGCACACTTTGATTTTAGTGAAGGATGGCGAAGTGAATTACATCACTCCATTCAGTGATGGCCTACGCCTGTCTAACCTTACCGACAACACTGTTAAACTTAATAACGGGTGTGCTGTGCTATCCGGTGCAACTTGTGTCTACTTTAATAACGACGGGCGTTACTACATATCGAATCTAAACTTAGAAGTGTCGCGTTCCGCATCACCGGCTGCGGTGGGATCGCTTGTAGCCTACGTTACTCACGACGATTCCGGAACTAGCTTGGCTCTGATTGAACCGAGCAGTGGTTCTAGTGTTCTCCAGCAACTGCTAAGCGAAGATATCGTCCAGCGCAGTTATTTGCTAGCAATTGACAACCGCATAATTTACGCTAACTTTAGTAACGCGCTTAGCGTCGATTTACTTCATCAGGCGAAGCCGATTCCTATGTCTTTTGATGAGGCCGAAAGCCTTACAGGTACTAGCGCATTTGCAAGCCGACCTGTATTAAGCAGAGGCTCTAATGCCGATGGTGAATTATTGATGTTAATTTTATATAACAAAATAAATCGACATAAGTCAATCGTGCTTGAAGACATCCAGTACTTGAATTGTGTACAACGCTCATTCAACATTGAGGCTATCGCTGACGGAACCTTGGTTAGCTTTGTTGCCGAAGATCCCGCACAGCAGCGTTTGTTATTGCACTTGCTGCACTTTGATGACAATGGCAACACTTTAAGTCATCACAAGGTTCAACTTGCCATGTTAATCAATGCGCAAACAGAAATTGTTATTCTTGACAATCAAATCCTCGTCGGAGTTTCAAACGACTACTACTCATTTCCTATCAAATGATTTCGATTCTCACTCTAGCGCTACTACAAGCTAGCACATCCCCTTCTCTTGAGGCGGCTGAGCGCGGGCTTGCAGCATTGGCTCAAGCGCAGCAAGATAATGGAGCGTGGGCAGCAGATGTTGGTTACAAACTAGATAGTAATTACAAAGTTTGGCGTGATGATGTTAGCCATATCGGCGTTACGGCATTATCGGGCATGGCATTCTTGGCTGGTGGTCATGTGCCACAACGAGGAAAATACGGAGATGTCGTCGACAAAGCAGTCAATTACATTTTGCAGCATGTGCAGCAAGACGGATACATCAGTCACAACGAAACGCGGCTTTATTCTCATGCCTTTGCCACATTATTTTTGGCAGAAGTTTACGGAATGACATCACGAGATGACGTCCGCACTGCTTTGCAACTTGCGGTCAATCTGATTGTAGCTAGCCAAAACGAAAATGGCGGATGGCGTTATCAGCCGCACGTTGCTGACAGTGACATGTCGGTTGCTGCATGCCAAGTATTAGCATTGCGATCCGCGCACAACATCGGCATTCAAGTGCCTGTATCGAACATCGATGCCGCGGTGACATATGTAAGAAAATCTGCCATCCGCAATGATGACCCTGCCTGGAGCTTCTATCGCGACTCGCAACCCGGTGATTTTCGCTATCAACCAAACTTGCGTGCCCGAGCTTCTTTTGCGTTAACCGCTGCTGGCATAACCATTCTCAACGGTGCCGGCGTTTATGCTGATGCCGACATTGAGCGTGGCTTGCAGCGTCTTGAACAGCAAGTCTCTAGTTTTAGCCGCCAATACGGTAGTGGCATGGGTGGACATTACTATTTTTATTATGGACATTACTATGCCGTTCAGGCGTTTCACATTGCCGGCGGTGAACGCTACCGAGCCTACCTGCGCTTGATCCAAAATGAATTGCTAAGCATGCAAAACGCCGACGGCTCTTGGCCTAACTCAGTTGGCCCGGGCAGCACATATGGCACAGCGACCGCTTGTTTGATTTTACAAATACCGAAAGAGTACTTACCAATTTTCCAGCGATGACCAACTCGATCCCAGCGCCAATCTCAAAGTGTCTGCAAAAATTGCAGCGCCGCATGTTGGCAGTGCGTCTGCTACGCGGCCTCGGATTGTTGTTGCTTGCGAGTTGCCTTATCATCGCACTCTCGTTCTGTTTAGACTACTTCCTGCAGCCACCTGTTGTCGTCCGCGTGCTACACGCTTCATTTGCAGTTCTCGGAGCTTTATACCTGCTGAATCTTTGGCTAATACGACCTCTGCGCTATCACCCTACTGCTTCCCAACTAGCCGCCATTATCGAGCAGCATTTTGATTTGGATGACCGACTAAGCTCTAGTGTCGAATTGTCGGCACAGCAAACCGTGCAAGCTGGTAGTTTCTTAGAGTCACTAATTGAAGAAACTGTAGCGGATTGTATTGATTTAGAACCGCAAAAAATATTTAAGGTCAGCGCTCCGCTCTACCAATTCACTTGCGCGATTCTTGGCTGCGCTACCCTAGCATTATGCGCCAATTACTTTCCTGACCATAATGGGATTTTTTGGCAGCGCATGCTCGGCAAAGATATTGCATGGCCGGCCAAGACCAAATTGGTCTTCGTTGTTGAGAATGTAGACACTAACAAAAACTTAGTCAGCTTCTCTAGTCCGAATCATCTTGTACTGCACACTACCGACCCGGGCAACTTGAGTGTGCAAGTCCGAGCAATTGGCAACTTACCTCAGCGAGTTTTATTGCATGGTTTACAACGTGCTAAAAACATGGTTCCGCTTGGTGGCGGCGATTACATTTACAACTTACCGCCACTTAAGGACAGCGTATCTTTTACCTTAACTGGGGCTGACCACCAAATTAATTCTTCAAGTCTCACAATTATTATTGGCGATGCTCCACGCCTCAATGACTGGGCGGTTACTGTTAGCCCACCGCCCTACACTATGCTTGGTGTCGAGCAATCGTCATTAAATGAAATCCAAGTTGTTGCTGGCTCAACAATTGAATTTAGCTTTACTACTAGCGATCAAGCTAGTAGTGTCAAGGCAAGCCTTAGCAATAAGCAAACTCTTGAGCTTACAGGAATGTACAACGGAGAAGTGTTGGCCGACAATAGTGACGACTTAACCATTAAACTCGAAAGCCAAGATGGCTTTGTGAGTTATTACCCCCAGCAACTTAGTTGGCAGGTTTACAGCGACCTCGCTCCTCAAATTGAAGTGGTTTACCCGCAGCGCAACTTTCACGCTGTTATAGGCGGACTACTCCCCCTCGCGCTACGATTAAGTGATGACTTTGCGCTTAGTCATTTAACTTTGAGCAACGCCGGCGGCGATGAGTTGCACAGTGCAAGCATTGATGGCGTATTCAAGAATCGCTTCTTTGCTCTTGATGTACCAAGTAAAGACGCGCAGCTAACTGTCACGGTTCTTGATAATCAACAGCCTAATCCAAATGAGGCCAATTTGTTTTCTGCTAATTATTATGTACAAACGGCTGACGATGCCGAGAAATATTTATCCGCAGAAATCCAAATATTGCGTCGTCGCCTTGACAGCTTGCACGATAAGCTTGATTTGTTCGCAAAGATTGACGAGCCAGCATCAAACTTCGAAGTGCAGCGCCTTGTCGATTCTCTTGACACGGCTTTAGACCAAAGTGAGTGGTTACTTGCAGAAAGAATTTTTGGCAAAATCGATGGCAATCCCGCCGTTTTGGTCGAAGGTCTGCAAACTCTATTATCTACCAATACTGAATCAGGCGATATCGTTAATTTTTTTGCTAGTCAAAATGCCAACAGCTTACAAGGACGCTCGAACAATTTGTGGCAACTGAGTAATGCGATATTAATTGCTCGACAATACCCTGCTACTGATTTACTACAAGAATTAGGCGCTCAAGGCGACTTGCGTCCTCATTTTGTGGTTTTGCGCGATGAAATAGATGTTATTCTGGAAACCGTAGTCTCATGGGAGGACTATCAATCTGCTGTGAACCTTCTTCGACAACTTTTGGACCGCCAGCGTGGTCTTTACCTGCGAACTCAAGAGGCCGTTCTATGAAAATAGTTTGTGCCACTCTTGCCATACTGCTGTTTTGCTATGGCGACGTTTTTCCGCAAAACCAGAAGCAGCGGTTGTCTATTGAGCAGCAGCAACTAGCTGATCAATTACGGCGGTTGAATAGCATGCTTGTCGCTCTCGAAGCGAGCGAGCGTGAGCAAGGAAACATCGAACTTGCCGATACTTTAGCTGGCGTCCATAGTTACATGAATGATGCTGAGGGGGTTGGTGATTTAGTTCTGGCATTGCAGAAAGTTTCGCAGCAGCTTAGCCAACAGCACACCGCATCAGCTCTTGAATCACAAGTCCAGCTTATCGAACAGCTACAGCTACTGCTTGACATGCTTTTGAATAGTCAGGCCGACATGCAAGCTGAGAAGCAAAAGCAATTGCTTGAAGAACGCTCTGAGAGCTTGAAAGAGATGATTGAGAGTCAGCAACAATTGCTCAGTGAATTGCAAGAATTAGGTCTGGATGAAGCTGGTGCTGCCTTGACTGATGAGCAGCAGCAGCGTCTAGAAGAACTGCAAAGCGAGCAGCAGCAGTTGGCAGAAGAAACAAAAGAGTTCAATAAACAACAGCAACAGCAAGGCATCAAGTCAGAGAAGTCAGAGAGCGCGCAAGAAAAGCAAGAGCAAGCAGCCGAAGAGTTGAGTCAGCAAGACACAGAGCAGGCGCAAGAGCAGCAGCAGCAAGCTTTGGATGATTTAAAACAGGCGCAGCAAGAAGTTGAGCAACAACAACAACAGGACGCAGCAAAAGAAAAACAAGAGGCGTTGCTAAATGTGGAGAAAGAGATTGAACGAATTCTTACCATTCATCAGGCGCAACACCAACAATTGCTCGACATTGCAGCGAAACTTAGCGACGACGGAATACCACGCAGCTCCATGGTTCAACTGCGAAAGATGTCTGCAAAGCAGCAAGAAATTTCGCTACAAGCTGACGATTTACTTTTAGAAATCGCGCAAGCGGGCGCCGACAGTTTTCCGTTTTACATTTTGTCGTTAATGGAAGATCATCAAAAGCTTGGTGAAAATCTTCAGAGGCCCTCCATAGATGAATTTGCTGGATATGTTGAGTTAAGCGAATATTTGCTGGCCTCATGGCTCGAGCTTCTCGATGTTATCGCTACCGAACGCGAGCGCCAGCGCCAACAGCTTGAGTCCGCACAACCGCAAGGTGAGCCACAAGAGGAAGAGCAACCCTTGGTGCAGTTTGCTACAGAGCTTCAACTGCTTAAACGAATGCAAATATCATTGGCCAAGCGCATTAAGTTTCTTGAAAACGATTCAGCTGGTGACGACTTCTTAAAACTTATCGAGCGCCAGGGTGAGTTGCAATTGCAATATGAGTCAATGATTCGTCGCCTGCAAGGCGCTAATGACAAAACTGAGAGTGAAGAAATATGATTTACTGCAGCTTATTATTAGTTTTCGTCTGCCAAAGTGTTGAGCCCGATGCGCAGCTTACAGAGATTAACGCCAAAATTAGCGAGGTTTCTGACGGCTTTGCTGAGCTGAGTAGCGAACTTCTCTTGGTGCATAATCAAAACACAAACGATATCACAGTCGCCGATGCACTAGAAACGGCAGATGAGTTGGCAGCATCAATCGAAGAATTACTTAGCCTTTTACCTGAGCCCCCACCTTCATCTGGATCAGGCTCAGGAATGCCGTCCCAATCGCAGCCGCAAAGCGGAGAAGGTGAACAGCCGCAACAAATCACCCAACAACCGCAGAGCGGGGGCGAGCAAGAAGACCCGAATGGTAGCGGACAACGAACCCCACCTCCGCAGTCGATTTTCGCGCAACAGCAACAGTTTGGTGATTGGGGAAACCTGCCGCCACGACTCGAGCAAGCTTTGCAACATAGCGACCCGAATGACATGCCCCTGCGCTATCGACGCTTACTAATCAAATATCACCGTCAAGCGACTGAGCCTGAACGGTAAAGATTTATTCCGGTCATTAGGTATCCGTGCTGTAAAGCTAATTCTGTTAGCTGCGGCGAAACTTGCTTTGCTCGCGGAATTTCAGCGGCAGCAAACTCAAACAGCAGGCGCCGCTCGCCGACTATTCGAGCGCGATAAACAACAAAACTCATATCACGCAATTGACTCTCAACTTGAGCAACTACGTTCAGTGAATCTATGCAAACTCGTTGCCCCACCGCGATCCGTGAAGCTAAACAAGGAGCTGCTGCCTTTTCGGAAACTTTCAACTTCAAGTGTCGGGCATATTCGCGGACGTCTTGTTTGGTAAATTTTGCATTGCACAGTGGCGCAAGTATTGCGTGTTGTTGGGCGCTTTTCCTTCCGGCACGTGGCTGCTGAAGGTCATCGAAGTTCTCGCCATAAGCCAATGGTAAATTATATTTAGCTGCAATGGGAACAGCCAATCCAAACAACTCTTGCTTGCACCAGAAACACCTATCACCGCTATTAGCACGGTACGCTTCATTGCTTATTTCATTCGAGCGCACTTCAATTAATTCTACACCCAAAATAGAGCAAAGTTGTTGCGCATCGGCCAACTCATAATCCGCAAGAGAAGGGCTTACTGCAATAATAGCTAAACAATTAGATGCTCCATAATATCTGCATGCTGCTGCAAGCAGTAAGGAAGAATCCACCCCACCTGAAACGGCAACGGCCATGCCAGAATACGGCTCGAATTCGCCGTTTAAAGCACGTACGAGGGACTTAACCACCTAAATAACTTTCTGCTGTTTCAATGTAATGCGGCACCGAGTGGGCCATGAATGCGCGCTCGGCATCGGACACTTTACGGATTATTTTTGCAGGCACGCCGGCAACCAAGGTGTTGGCGGGGACTTCAAAGCCTTGACGCACAACACATCCCGCAGCAACCACTGCGCCATCTCCCACTTTCGATCCACCAAGAATTGTTGCCGACATACCAACCAAAACGTTATCGCCTATTTCGACTCCATGCAAAACAGCGCGGTGACCTATAGTGCAATTTTTACCAATGGTTTGGTCAACCCCATTGTCACAATGAATTATTACGCCGTCTTGAATATTCGTGCGCTCGCCAATTGAAATTTCTCCGTCATCACCGCGGATAATGGCACCGAACCACACGCTTACGTCTTTGGCCAAATTGACTTTACCAGTAACAATGGCGCCCTCAGCGATAAGCGCACCACTAGCAACGCGACGCATCAAGCCATACCGAGGAGTTGGAAATTGCGGTGCGTCCATGTTAACTAGTTATTAAATCAGATTGAGGTGAAGATGCTGAAGCATACATGCGCTTGTCCATGCGCCCCGCGAGATAGGAATCGCGGCCGGCAAGACAAGCATTTTTGACGGCGCGTGCCATCCTTAATGGATCGTCTGCTGCTGCAACCGCTGTATTCATTAGCACCCCGTGTGCGCCTAGCTCCATTGCTATGGCGACGTCAGAAGACTGGCCAACACCAGCATCAACAATAATCGGAACAGTCGCCTGCTCTAAAATAAGCTGCAAATTCAGCGGATTAAGGATGCCCTGCCCGCTACCAATCGGTGCTCCGGCTGGCATTACTGCCGTCGCTCCTGCTTCCTGCAAACGCTTGGCCTGCATGACGTCATCTGACGTATAGACTAGCACCGTAAACCCTTCTTCAACAAGAACTTCTGTCGCTTTCAGTGTGTCGACTGGCTCGGGTAGCAACGTTTTCTGATCGCCAAGCACCTCTAGTTTAATAAGCTTGGTATCAAGCATTTCACGAGCAAGGCGGCTGGTACGGATGGCACTCTCTGCGTCAAAACACCCAGCTGTATTAGGCAAAATAGTGTATCGCTCGAGGTCGAGAAAATCGAGGAAGCGCTCGCCAGCAGGCTCATCTTCAGGAATACGCCGCACCGCGACTGTCACACACTCAGTTCCGGAAATGTCGAGCGCGTCACGCATTTGAGAGTAAGTTGCGTATTTGCCAGTGCCCAAGAACAAGCGCGAATTAAAGCTAAAATCGCCCAAAACTAAGGGCTCGTCAGAAGGTATAAAGGATGAATCAGTCATTTGTCTACCTAGTTTAACCGCCCCCAACGAGGCGCACTATTTCAATTTTGTCGCCAGCTTTTATCACGGTTTTAGAGTGGTCTGTACGACACACGACCTTCTGGTTGCGCTCTACCGCCACGCCTGGTCCTGCAGCATCATTGGCGCTAAGCAAATCAGTAATGGTCATATTCCGTAAGTGCTTTACTTCACGGCCATTAAGCCAAAACGTGCTTGAATCGGTAGTCTCGGAGTTTGACACCTATGCATTGTAAAATAGATGCTTGTCATAATAGTACTCGGTGGTAGAATATTCAGCCTAAAGTGGCATCAGCTACTTTGGTGTGGGGTTCAGAGCTCCGCACCTTTTTTTTCGCCCACTTAACACAATCCGATGCGCAAAGACGACGTACTACGACTAATCGACGCAATCCACCGCGAGCGCGGTGTTGATCGCGAGATTTTATTTCATGCACTTGAAGAAGCTCTCAGCTTATCAGTGCGTAAGAAACTTGACGTTGAAGAAGGCTATGAAGTAATCGTAAATCGCAAAGACGGCTCAACTCGGGTAATCGGACCAGATGGTGATGCTGATGGTGGCGTCGAATTACCTTCCGCCGAAGAACTAGGACGCATCGCAGCTCAAACTTTCAAGCAAGTCTTCATGCAAAAAATACGTGAGGCCGAGCGTGACAAGGTATTTGCTGAATACGCAGACTTGGTTGGCACAATTGTAGCCGTTAAAGTCGAAAAGCAAGAAGGTCCACTTCTCTTCCTTTCTTTACCTGATGGTCAAGAAGCGATTCTACCACGTGGCGAACGCGTTCAATCTGAGCGCCTACACATTGGCGACCGCATTCGTGTTTTGGTAAAAGACATAGTTAAGCGTGGCTCGCGTGTTGAAATTGTTGTTTCGCGCAAGTCTAAAGATTTTATCGAGAAGCTATTTGCAGTCGAAATTCCTGAAATTGCTGATGGCAACATGAAGATAATGAAGATTGCTCGCGATCCTGGTTACCGTACTAAAGTCGCAGTTTACTCACCTGATGAGAATATTGATGTCGTTGGTGCTTGCCTAGGCGTTCGTGGTTCTCGCATTCGTAATGTAAACGATGAGCTACGCAATGAAAAAATTGACATCATCGAATGGAGTGGCTCACTCGAAGAGCTCGTGGTCAACGCTTTAAAACCTGCGAAAGACATTATGGCTGAGCATGTATTCCCTGACGAAGAAGCCAATTCCGTTTTCGTTCTAGTTCCTGAAGACCAAAAGCCGCTGGCTATTGGCATGGGCGGACGCAACGTTCGCCTTGCGTCTGAAATTGTTGGCTGGGGTATCGATCTCAAAACACCAACTGAATACGAACAAGAACTGCTTGCTGAAGGAAACACCGAAGACCTTCCTGAAAAAAGTCCTGAAGAAAGTTCAAGCGATGACGACCTCACGGAGGAGGTATAAGTTTTGACTAAAACAAAGGTCCATGCTTTAGCCAAGCAATACGGCTTTAAATCTACTGAGTTCGTCAAAATCCTTGGCGATATTGGCTTTCCTGTGTCTTCCTACCAAGCTTCAATCGAAGAATGGGATTTACCAGTTATTGACGAGCGCTTAAAACGCGGTGGTTTGATTGGCAATGACGATGATTCTTCGGCAGAATCAGACAATGCTTCAAAGAAGTCTGGCTGGGATTCGCTCATGCAATCTGCTTCAAAGACCGAAGAAGAAGCTGCGCCTGTCATCGAAGAAGAAACTGTAACAGAAGTCGCTGAAGTTGAAGATAAAGATGAGCCTGTCACCGAAGAAGAAACTGTAACAGAAGTCGCTGAAGTTGAAGATAAAAGAGCAGAAGAAAAAAATGAAAAAAGCGAGGCTCCAGAAGTCACACCAGTACCAAAGCCTAAAGCGAAGAAAGGGCCGACGCCTAAGCCTGGCAAAAAATCGGCTACTCGTGTCGGCATCATCGACCTAGAAAAGCTTGGCATAATTAAGAAGCAACAGGAAGACCGCAACCGCTCTGGTGGGCAAACCTTCACTGACCGCCGCGACCGCGAAACATCACGTCGTCGCGACATGAAGGCTAAAGCGCGCGAGAAACTACGCGACCGCCGTAAGGGCAAATTCCACAAGAAAGGTAAATCCACTGTTGACCGCAAGGGCGAAGTGATTCTCGAGGCACCTGTTACTCTAAAGTCATTCTCTGCAGCGACTGGTATTAGTGTTAACCGCATCATGCATTCATTAATGTCTTTAGACATGATGGTCAGCATCAACACTGTTCTCGACTCTGACACTATCGAATTGGTGGCTGACGAGTTTGAGGTGGAAGTATCGATTAAAGAAAAAACTGATGTCGAAAAAGAGTTGATGGCTGAAATCATGGCTGCACGCCATGCTGTAGACGAAGACTCAATGGCACCTCGCCCGCCAGTGCTAGCTTTCATGGGTCACGTTGACCACGGCAAGACCTCACTGATTGATGCGATTCGCTCTACACGGGTTGCCAACAAAGAAGCTGGTGGTATTACTCAGCACGTCGGCGCTTATATGGCCGAACTCAAAGATGGCCGCAAACTAACTATCCTCGACACTCCTGGTCACGCAGCATTTACACAAATGCGCAAGCGTGGAGCTACTGCAACCGACATCGCCATCTTGGTGGTCGCTGCTGACGATGGTGTTATGCCGCAAACCGAAGAGGCTGCTTCGCACGCAAAGGCTGCGGGTACTCCAATTGTAGTTGCTATCAACAAAATCGATGCGCCAGGCGCAAACGTCGAGCAAGTAAAATCGCAACTTTCTGGTATCGGTCTTCAATCCGAAGACTGGGGTGGTGATATTGGCATGGTTGAGGTTTCTGCCCTGCATAACACTGGTGTCGATGCACTGCTCGAGCGCGTATTGCTCGAAGCTGAAATTCTTGATCTAAAAGCGCATGCAAAAGGCGATGCTCTTGGTATTGTTCTCGAGTCTAAGCTAGTAAAAGGCAAAGGCAAGGTTGCTTCAGTACTTGTGCAAGACGGTACTCTAAAAGCCAAGCAAACAGTTTTGGTTGGCCATGCTTTTGGTAATGTTCGCCTCATGTTTGACCATAACGGCAAACCTGTTAAAGAGGTTGGCCCTGGCACGCCAGTTGAGATTCTTGGTCTCGACGAGTTCCCGCCAGTTGGTGAGACTTTCTATGTTGTTAACAACATGAAAGACGCTAAGCACGTAGCTGAAAAGCGTACAGAAGTCAAGAAGGCCGAAGATCGCGGTGAAGGCGCAGGTGTAACTCTTGCTAACCTATTCGACAAAATTGACGAGTCTAATGCTCAACGCTTACGCTTGGTACTCAAGGCCGACGTTCAAGGTTCACTCGAAGTGCTACGCGACTCACTCAAAGTACTTAGCACCGAAGAAGTCATTGTTGACGTAATTCACGCCGCTGTTGGTGCGATTACTGACACTGATATCACTTTGGCAGAAACTACCGATGCTATAGTAATTGGCTTCAACTCTAAAGCAGAAGGCAAAGCTAAAAAACACGCCGAACGTGTCCATGTTGAAATTCGTGGTTATGATGTCGTTTACGAGCTGCTCGAAGACATTACCGGTGTTATTGAAGGCATGCTAGCCCCTGATACTGTTAAAGAAACGGTCGGACGGGTTGAGATCCTTGAGGTGTTCCGCTCTTCACGCTGGGGCACAATTGCTGGCTGTAAGGTTCTTAGCGGATTTGTCAAGCGAGCTTGCTACGCAAAACTTACACGTGATGGCAAGCAACTTGTTGAAGGGTACCTTAGTTCGCTACGCCACTTCAAGGATGATGTACGCGAGGTTGCCGAGGGTAATGAATGCGGTATGACCATCGAAGGATTTGACGACTACGAATCTGGCGATTTAATTGAAATCATCGAAATCAAAGAAGTTGCCCGGTCTCTCGAGGAAGTGGCCGCTGCAGAAGAAGCGTAACATTTATGGCAGCTCCACGTCGGCAAAAACAGATTTGTGCTCGCATTCAGCGCAAAATTGCTGAATTATTGACGCACGAGATTAAAGATCCTCGTGCTAGCTTTGTCACTATAACTTCTGTTGATATCACTAGTGATTTGACAGTTGCCACAGTCAAATGGACGGTACTCGTAGCAAAAGATAAATCAAAAGTCGAGCACATGTTCGAGCATGCTAACGCTTTTATTCGCCGCGCTGTTGCGCGCGACATCGACATCCGATCGGCCCCGTCACTCAAATTCGAGTTTGACCGCGGCCTCGAGCACGCACAGAAGATTAATAAAATCTTGGCTGATTTAAACATCAGCAGTGATTCCGATTCTGAAAAGTCGGATGACCAATAACGCCCCCCGCCGCCTTCGCCGCGCCGAAGCAGTTTTACTTAAGCGCACCTCACGTTTAGTTCTTGTCAGTGAGCGTTGTGTTGACGCGCATAATCTTGCGGCCATGTTACGCACCGCCGAATCACTCGGCGTTCAACATGTTTATGTTATTGCGCAAGATGACGAAATATCTAATCAGCACAAGTCAACAGTAAGCTCGGGCGCCAATACCTGGATTGACGTACACAATTTCTCGAACACCGCAGATTGTATTGCAGAGCTGCGCAAAAATGATTTCGAAATTTGGGCAACAGACCTTAATGAAGGCGCGGTCGCTGCAGCGCCAGGTGCTATGCCTGAAATGCCGTCCAAATTGGCGGTGGTAATGGGTCGTGAAACTGATGGCATCAGCGATGAAATGCGTGAGCTCGCCGACCGGTTAGTTCATTTACCTATGTACGGCTTTACTGAGTCTTTCAACCTAGGAGTGGCTACAGGCATGATTTTACAACGCCTAATTGACGCTGACCCGAGCATAATTGGCGCAATGCCCGATGGCGAGCGTAATGAGTTGCGGCGTAAATGGTATGCACAACTTGGCGGGATTGGCTGGGAAGAAATTTATGCTGAATGGCTTGAAAATCCGCCATTGCCTTTGGATGATCTTCGCCCTACCGAAGAGTCTCGGTCGCCGCGCATGAAAAAGAATTTGGCTAAGCGATTAAATATAAAAACTAGGCGCGATGCCACTTGATGCCGTCGGCAGTATCTTCAACAACGATGCCTGCTGCACTTAATTGATCGCGAACTTCATCAGCTTTAGACCAATCTTTATCAGCCCGCGCTTGAGTGCGCTGCTCTATCAAATCATCGACATCAGCATCGCTAATAGAGTCGTCAGCGCACTGCTCGTCGGTAAAGTCGCCGAAGACTTGCTGCACGGTATTACGCATAAACTCTAATGCAGCAGCTGATTGCGCTGGGCTGAACTCGCCTTTCATGAATTCGCTACGTAATGTGAATACCGCTGCAATGGCGGACGAAGTGTTTAAGTCGTCACACAGAGCTGCAATGAAATCTTGCTTGGCGGCTTGCAAAGCGGCGCATGGCGTATTGTCAGCAGTTGCCTCACCAGCCGCTGATTGCAATCGATTAATGAACCCGCAGAGGTTTTTGCGTCCTTCGGCAGCGCCTTGCAAGGCCTCGAAAGTAAAGTTCAGTGATGAGCGGTAATGCCCGCGCATCATCAAAAACCTAAAGTCCAGCGCGCAGAAACCGCGCGCGCCGAGATCATCGAGACTATAAACGTTGCCTAACGACTTAGACATTTTGCCACCGTCAACTTGCAAGAACTTGGTGTGCATCCAGTGGTTGACGAAGTTGCCGTTGTGCGCACATTCACTTTGTGCTATTTCACATTCGTGATGGGGGAAAACATTGTCTTCGCCGCCTGTATGGATGTCAAAATGGTCACCCAAAAATTTTCGCGACATTGCGGAACACTCGATGTGCCATCCAGGAAAACCGTGTTCGCCAAAGACTGTGTCCCATTTCATTAAGTGTTTTTCATCGGTCTTCCAAAGCGCAAAGTCGGCGGGATGCCGTTTTTCAACGTTGATTTCTAAACGCGCGCCAGCCTCTAAGTCAGCGATGTTGTTGCCGGACAAATCTCCGTATTTTGCGAAGCTGTGTACATCAAAATAAACATTTGATCCCACCTTATACGCATGGCCTTTGTCGATTAAGACTTCAATCATTTCAACCATTTCGTCGATGTACTCGGTAGCACGCGGATACGCATGCGCTGGTTGAACACCAAGTTCATTTAAATCGGCGAAAAACTGCTTGCTGACCGAGTCAACAATTTGCCAAGGATCGAGATTGTCTTTTCTTGCCTGCGCCTCGAGCTTATCCTCGCCCTCTTCAGCGTCTGCTAACAAGTGACCGACATCTGTCAAGTTCATTATCTGCTTAACCTCGTAACCTAGCACTTCAAAAACGCGGCGCAGTAAATCGGCAAACAAAAACGCGCGGTAGTTACCAATATGCGGACGCTGGTAAACAGTCGGACCACAATGGTACATGCCAACCTTGCCCTCTTCTAAAGGAACAAACGCTTGCTTCTGGCGAGACCGCGTATCGTAAAGGTGTAATTTCACGAGCTGCATTTTAACCGTTCAAGCCCTCGCGCAACACACCAATCGTGGATGGCATCTGCCCTGCGTGCTTAACAAAAAATCTCTCAAAGCGTTTCATGCGGGCTTTGCTTTGTTTAGGGCTTAAAGCCTTATCGAGCATCTTAGCTCCAGCTAAATCGATCACCCATACTTGCTGCGTTTCAGCGACCCACAGCATATTGCGCGGATGTAAATCGGCTGCGAAATATCCTGCGGCAAACAGCTGTCGCAAACACTCGCCTGTTGCCCGCATAGCTCGTTCGTCGTCGCGCGCGTCAAACACGGTAACGGCACCTTCAACTTCGGCAGTCACCAAGTGTTGGGTCCAGTACATGCCATCGCGCACTGCAGCTGCCAGAAGAACTTGCGGGGTATAAACGCGCAAAGCTCGCAAGCGATTAGACACATCAATTTCAGCACGTAAATGTTCAGTTCCGGCATAGCGCGCACCGAGCATCCCGCCAAGCAGACCTCCGTGGCGATTAGTGCGCCAAACTCCAGAGATTCCGTCAATATCGACTGCTGGAGTCATCGCGCGACCACTGCCGACATCACGCGCGGCAGCCATTTTGGCGATGTTAAGCAATTCAATTACACGTTCGCCGCTAGTGACATTGCCGAAAACGCTATCCACTGCAGATGCGGAATACATCCATAACTGCTTGGTGCTTAGAGTTCGGGGAGCGGCAACTGACTCGGTCATGAGCATATGGTATCTTAGCGGGCGATGGACGTCTCGAGTCTCTCTACACTACCGCCTAACCCGCGCATTCTGGTGCTTCGCCTTTCTGCGATGGGCGATTTGGTGTTTGCTTTACCTGCGGTAAAGGCGCTGAAAGAAGCGCGCCCTGATGCTGTCATTGATTGGTTAGTTGAAGACAAACATTCTGCTTTGCTAACTAGCTGTCCGTTTATTAATGAAGTTGTTGCTTACCCGCGCAGCACTTTAACGGCATTTTCTCTATTTAAGCACCTTAAAAGCTTGAGGGCGCGTGGCAACTACCATGTCATTTTTGATTTTCAATCGAACTCTAAATCGGCAATGCAGTTGCTTGCACTTAAATCAAAGCACAAATTTGGATTTGCTAGTGGCACAGCCAAAGAAGGTGCGCACTTGTTTCATCACCACCACGTTGATGTTGACGCGCGACTACACCGAGCGCAACGCGATGGCGAGTTGATTAAGGCCGCCTTCGACGAAATAGCCATTCCTGAAAGTGTCTCCTGGAAGGTCGATGCTGAAGTTAACGGCAATGGATTAACACTGCTGCATACCACCACTACCAAGTATGGGCGCGATAAATGTTGGGGTGCAGAGAACTGGACTAAGCTCGCAAAACAACTAACAGCTGCGGGCCACGATGTGGCATTACTGCATACTCCAGCAGATTTGACTTATGTGCAGCAAATCAGCGATGCAGCTAATGTCAACTTGGCCCCATCCACGCCGAGCCTTGAGCATTTAATGTCGCTGTTAGACAGCTCAAAGCTGTTGGTTAGCACCGATTCTGGCCCAGCCCATCTTGCAGCCTTACGCGGCAACAAAGTCGTATGTTTGTTCGGCGCAACTGATCCGCAAATGTATTCGCCTCCTGGCGGCAACAACGTGCAAATCATTTATGGCGGCGACACGGGCATTGCCCCTCCTAAACGACAACGCGACCGACAATCTCTATTAATGGCAAAGATTGAGGTCGCTGAAGTAATGGCAGCTTGCGCTAACTAGAAACGCAGGTCAAACGGCAATCGTGCCTTAACACCAGGCTCAAACAATGACGGCGGAATATTGTTGATGAGCTCATGAAGCACCACAGGGATTTTAACAATCGGATAATCTTCATTCGTTAATAGCTCTTCTAACAGCGCATCAAATTCGTCGAGCACTGGCTCGCGGTAACTGACGGCCACATCTTCAATACCCGCAATCTCTGCTGCCAAATCAATCGCGACATCAAGACCGCCAAGCTTATCAACCAAGCCTAACTCTAGCGCTTGAGACCCAGTCCATACGCGTCCTTGAGCAATTTTGTGCACGACGTCGCGGTCTAGACCACGTCCGGAAGTAACGCGATCTAAAAAATCTTCGTAGACTTGATCTACAGATTTCTGCGCCAATGCTAATTCGTCGGCAGATTTGCTACGCGCGATGGTGAGTATATCGGCATACTTACCTGTCTTAACTGATTGCACATTCACGCCAATTTTCTCGCGAAACTTTTGGTAATTAGGAAACATTCCGAACACGCCAATCGACCCAGTAATCGTACTTGCCTGGGCAACGATTGCATTAGCACGAGATGAAATCCAGTAGCCACCAGAAGCTGCAACAGCACCCATTGACACAACTACCGTTTTGCCATCCGCAATCAGCAATTCTACTTCACGCAAAATTTGCTCGCTAGCATACGCGCTGCCACCAGGGCTGTTCACACGCAAAACAACCGCTTGGATGTCATCTTCGCTGCGCAACGCACGCAATTCTTCGGATAGCGAGTCGCCACCGACACTATCTGTTGACCAACCATCTACGATTTCACCATCTGCATAAACAACCGCAATGTTGCTGCCGTCATCGTCTGAAAAATCGAATGCACCTAAGTATGAATTAACACCTACTTGAATAAAGCTGTCTTTGCTTTCGTTTAACTCGAATTGGTCAATCATGTAATTGATTAACTGGTCGCGATATTTCGTATCAGTCACCAGACCTTCGGCAATAGCTTCAGCAGCTGTAAATATCGCTACGCCATCGATAATTTCTTGCAACCTATCAACAGTAACCCGCTGCCCAAGAGCAATGTCGTTAAACACATCTAGTTGAATGTCTTCGAGCAATGAACCAATCTGCTTTTGGTTTTCGGCAGATGCCTCGCGCAATATAAACGGCTCAACCGCCGACTTGTACTTGCCCACCTTGGTTACTTGAAACTCTACGCCGATATTCTCGAGAGCTTCTGCATAAAAGTTAAGTTCGGCCGACAAGCCCAGCATATAAAAATCGGCCATTGGTGGCATGTATATTTCATCTGCTAGAGAAGCCAAATGATAAGAGCTCATGTCGTAGCCATCGCTAAACGCATATATTTTCTTGCCCGAATTTTTAAATTCAAGTAAAGCACTGTGTACTTGATGTCGCTGTGCGCGTCCGGATATTTGCATACTGCCATCAAGCAATATCGCCAACACTTCATCATCTTCAGCTGCGTACTCAATCGCTTCTAGCAATTTACGCAAAGCGACACTGCCTTGATAATTGCCCTGCAGTGCAGCGACAGGGTCAGGAATACTTCCCGCTTCGCTAGTCACTACTCCGCTATCAAGAACCAGAACATATTCGTCTGGTAACTCGTAGCTGTCTTCTTGAGAAGCTGCTTCAAAAGCACCAGCAATCATTGCTGTGCCACAGAAAAGCAACAAAAAGCCACCAACCATGGTGGCGACAACACTAATTAAGAATTTCTTCATGTTTCAACTCGAATGAACCGTTACGCGCATACATACGCATCAACAACGGGAATTGTAGTTGATATTCTGCAAAAGGTATGATTTTTTCGAAATCATCGCTTGTCACCACGATCGAACTCTTAGAACGTCGCAGAGTCACTTCGCGCCAAGCACCGAACTTTTGTCGGTCAGTAGCAGGATACAAAGAGCGAATCAAAGTGTGCTTTACCGTATCGACATAAGCGTTTATTCCGCCGTTGACATCAACTGGAATACGCAACAAATCTGCCTGATCGATGTCAC